>Ga0214477_100778_pt1 | contig 20081 bp, 17 predicted proteins | sample M1_20Mar14CPVII9_FD_165058 | JGI IMG/M metagenome (GOLD analysis project Ga0214477, IMG submission 165058) | Marine eukaryotic communities from Monterey Bay, California, United States - M1_20Mar14CPVII9sort6BwellC16 | ecosystem: Environmental > Aquatic > Marine > Unclassified | place: USA...
TTCGGCGAGCAAAGTATTCCACGTCACAATGTTTTACCCTGACATTATGTCAGGGTAGGATCGCTAACGGTTAAAAAATTTATTCGTACCCTGACAAAATGTCAGGGTAAAAATTGGTTGGGATATGCACAAAAAAAGCAAACCATAGTACAATTACACAATAATGAGCTGCATATCCTCCGATGATTCAAGATGTGCCAATTGTGGTAAAGGGGAGGAGGGTAGTATATCACTCAAATCATGTACGGCATGTAAGATGGTGAAGTATTGCAATAGAGAATGTCAAATTGCTCATCGACCTCAACATAAGAAAGAATGTAGAAAACGTGCTGCCGAATTACACGATGAACAGCTATTCAAAGAAGTTGAGCCTTATGATTGTCCTGTGTGTTTCTTACCTATACTCGCCACTGTAGAAGCCAATCAAGCAACTTTCCAATCATGTTGTGGAAAAGTTATTTGCTATGGTTGTATTTTGGCAATGATTAGGGCATCGGTGGGGAAAGATCTATGCCCGTTTTGTCGGAGTCTGCCAACAAAAGATGACGAGGAGGCACATAACAGACTAGAAAAGTTAATGGACAAAGGTGATGGTGAAGCATTCAACTTACTGGGATTGCTTTATGACCAAGGAACTAGTTTGATGCCTCGAGATAGGACGAAGGCTGCTGAGTTGTTTCTTAGTGGAGGAGAACTTGGATGTTATGAAGCATATAAGAACTTAGCTGGATGTTACCTCAATGGAGAGGGTGTCGAGACTGACAAGGGAAAAGCTAAATACTATTACGAACTTGCAGCTATTAACGGAAATATCGAGGCAAGACATGAACTTGGACTTCTCGAGTTTAGGGCTGGAAATAATCATCGAGCAGTAAAGCACTTGATGAGTGCAGCTAGGTCAGGGAACACATCGTCCTTGGATATGATTTTATATGGATTTAAAATCGGGTTAGTGACAAAGGACGAGTATGAACATGCTTTACACGGCTACCACAAGCGGCTGAAAGAAACTAGGAGTGAAGATAGGGACGAATATGCTGCATTTAGAAAGGATGCTAGGGCCAGAGTAGCCTAAAGATGCCCTAGTAATATTATTATACTCTAACTTTACAATTATTGATACACCGATATTCTCCTTATGAGTCAAATATCGTCTTGTTCAATCTCTCCAGATTGGCACTCTTCTTGATTAGACTCTTTAGTACCGAACTTATCTTCATGGCCGGTTTCTGTAGCTGTTTAAAGATGAAGAATACACCAAGGAATTCACTACTATCCATTTCTCCATCGTATACACTATGTGCCATTGTAATGACCACAATTACCGTGAGGAAAGAGGAGAAGAAGTTGATATATGTATCAACAGAGTTTGTGTAGAAGACTTGAGAGAATAGACTCTTCTTCAGTGGAACCAAGATCTCTTTTTCGTGCCTTTGACACAAGTCTTGACTTGTAGAATCTAGATCAATAGACTGAGCACCTTCACTAAGCATACCGAGACCGTCTGTATCATACTTCTGAACAGAACGGGCAGCATTTCCAGCAAGCTCCGTCGGGCCGCTCGTTACTGCAATTGCCAAGAAGCATAGAGTAGCCACCGCCACTTCCCAATTGTACAATACCAAGAATAAAAAGTTTGCAATGATGAGAAGGATATTGACGATCACTCCCCGTAACAGAGTCGAGTATAGCGAGACAACACCTTGTACATCGGATGCGTATGATGCTCCAAACTCAGCATTTATATCAGTCATATCATTTGACTCAACAGTCTCCGAAGATTTTTGCTTATCATGGGCACAAAGCATGGCTTTTTCAAATACAGCTCCTCGTAACCATACTTCTAATCTTGAGAACATTAGTGCCGATACTACATCAAAAATGAAACGAGCTAATGATGCGCATGCCCATACTCCTACTAATGCTGTTGCCTTTAATTCTACCTCCTTGTATGATGCCTTAATAACTAATTCTCCTGTTACTGGATCCAATGTTGTCTTCGTAACTAACTTTGTAAGCTCGTTGATCAAACTTCCTTGGTATGTGAGAAGTATAGCTGATGCTACCGCGAATGAGGCACCTAATACGAACAGTAACTTTTCTTTCATAAAGTGCTTTGTGAATACTGAATAGACCGCTGCTCCTGTACTCATACGTTTCTTCTCTTTTTGTTTCTCTTCTACCGATTTAGACGCTTCTGCTACATATGAATATGTAGTCGGATTGACAAAACTCCAAAGTAATACAACCGCAAAGACTGGAAGATGCGCGTTATATGGTTTATGAAGATAAAGAGAGGAGAAAGTAACTTCTGTTAGAACATGTGATTTGCAAAGGCAATCAAATCAAGGCAAATCGAGTGCGAACAAAAGGTGACTATATCAACAAGACATCATATTGAACACAAGAATTCATATGATAAAACAATACTAACGCGGACTTTCCTGACCATTCGACGTTATGTGAATTTATATCATTATTAATGTTGAACCACATACCTGCTATAATCAATACATATAATTGCAATACTAATCCAATAAGAAGTATCAAGATATGTTTCTGCAGACTGAACTTTTGTGCATGTATACGAACACATTGATATATTGACAAGTAAAGAGCAGGGCAGAACTGTAGTACTGTAATGGTATAATGAATAGCTGGTACATCTCCCGACTCCATAAATAGATCTAGAAGCGTCATCATCAATTGGAAAGTTGTACATATATAAGATATATTCCTCCATGGATTCTGTTCAGGTGATGGAAGCTTGATCTTCTGTTCGACGATATCATTACTTTCAACAATATCGATTGCAATTGCCGATTCCTCCGGCGGTGGCAGTGGACTGGTGGTTTGAGGGGTTGCCATCGTGATGAACTTATGAAAGCCCACACTTCTTTATCGTAGTCCGCCGCGGGTTCTTATTGCTATCACACATTGTAAGGCAGGGGCTATAAAAAAATGAAGGATACCGCAATATCTTTTTTCCAAATCTGCAAATTTGCATTGTTGTGGCACTACTTTGCTTCTTCTCTATTGCTGTCCTCTCACGGCAATTATACCATAAAGACAGATTATTTGCAACCCCATAGCCATCATTGGTCAGTTTTGGGATTATTGAGATTGAGTGTTTATGCAATTGACTGGACGCGATAAGGCACTTTTAGTATCTGTGCCATCAATTTTCATCTACTTGCTTCTTCTTTGCAACAACTTTCGTCAATCATATTGTTTCAGTACACCATCTCCATCAACTACATCTCCTTTATCAATAGTACCACATCGAGAAGATTCATCCAATTATCTTGATATACTAGCCTCGGATACGCCGCTACTTGACGTACGTGCTCCAATCGAATATAACAAAGGCTCTTTCCCCACCTCCGTCAATAACCCATTACTGAATGATAAACAACGAGAGTTAATCGGTGCCTGTTACAATAAACATGGTCAAGAAGCAGCAATATCATTAGGGTATGAATTACTTGATCAAGAAGAAGGGTTAAAAGAACGTCTCGTACAATCATGGATTAATCATATAACAAAATATCCAAATGGATATCTATATTGCTTTAGAGGAGGGTTACGTTCTCATATAGTACAAGAATGGATACAAGAAGCTACCGGTATACATTATCCATTAATTATTGGTGGATATAAAGCAATACGAACAAGTTTATTAGATGATTTACAAGTTAGTTTAGATACATTATCATTTGTTTTGCTTGGTGGAAGGACATGCTCGGGAAAGACTATTGCTTTGAAACATATGAAACGGTATGTAGATTTGGAAGGATTAGCGAATCATCGTGGTAGTGCCTTTGGTGGTATAGCACAGGATGAACAACCTTCACAGATTGACTTTGAGAATGCAGTTATTATTGAATGTCTCAAGCATCGAAAGTCTTCGACTACCTATCCTGTATTCATGGAGGATGAGGGAAATAGGATCGGAAAGCTGACGTTGCCTATTGCAATGCACAAACCAATGGCAAATGACTTTCCGTTGGTTGTATTGGAAACACCATTAGAGGAAAGGATTGACATTTGTATTGAAGAGTATGTCACAAAACCATACCAATCTTATCTTGAAGCTGGCAAGGATACCACAGTTGATACTGATAACAAGAAGCAAGCACATGCTAGTATACGCAACACATCGTTAGATTCTGTTAGACGAATTAATAAAGGATTACAAAAGAAATGGGGAGGTACGGCCAACCAAGGATTTGATATACTTGGTGCTTTTGAGAGTGCCTTTGACTTGTTCGAAAGCTCGAATGCGTCGGATACATCTGGTTTTCGTCAGCCTGTCGAGCTGTTGTTGAAAGACTATTATGATCCCATGTACGATTATCAAATGAGCAAAAGGAAGGGTGAAGTGCTGTTTCGTGGAAGTATGGGTGAAATAGTTGAATGGGCAGAGCATTATAGTGAGTAGTGGGATCAGTTCAAAGGTAATACGGTATACTTTTAGTATGAGCGTCATTACCAACCAGATGAGTAGTGATATAGGTGCATAATAAAGTACTTAATTGGTTCATTCAATACCTCTTCATTCTTTAGATGCAAAACAATGCATAAAAAGTACCCATGTGAAGTCGTGGCATACCCGGCCCTTCTCTTCATTCCCCTTCATCAGCGAAACCAGTCATATTGTTCACCACAATCGCATTCAACTAAGGATATCATAAGACACGGTGAGTTGGTGAAAGATATCCATGAAACAAGAGATACATTACAAACTGACTCACGTGCTTCTTCCATCCGGCAATACCTCTGGCCACATTTGCACTCAAGATAACAATCACTGCAGAATGGCCCTTCTAAACAATCATGAGTGTCACAGGTGAGCATAATATCGCTACAACTACCACATGCTGGTGGCTTATCACAACCACACCCTAACTCCTGATCCCCGTCCCCAGGATTGCAGTTATCACAATAGTACTTCTTACACTTGTGGCAAAACTCTAAATCAAAATCAAACCGATCTTGTTATTAGCACAACCACAAAAGTTGAAATTACAACTTGAACAGAACTACTTTGAATACCGTAACGATCACCACCCATGTGCATACCATTTTGACATGAGTTATCACATCCGTCTCTTCCACACCTGATCTTGCCCCTGATATTACCATTGAACTTTGTCAAGAATCTATGAAATGTTTCATTCCCCCCTTCGATACGGAAATGCTTCGGGAATTGGATATGCAACAAGGAGTTGTCAGTTTCATCAACTATACTTTCAAGTACGGGAATAACAGCCTCAATTAACATCCCACATTGTGATTTAGTCGGAAATGCTGTGAACCTTGTCCTTCTCTTCCATTCGTTATACCAAGCCTTGATTCCAGATAAATCAATCCTCTCTAAAACTTTTGATCTCCATAGTGGATACAATCCCCATCCGGCAAACTTACTACAACGAGTAAACTCCAATGATTTAATACGAGATACACCAATACATACCAAACAAGCATGTAATGTATCATCCGTCAACCCCCCAACTACTTCGTCAACACCACCAAAATCAATCTCAACCCAATTCAGCTGACTTTCACTCAAATTGCGTGGGGGGTAACTACTACTAGCCAAATCCCTCTCTTCATTATTACGATTACGAGGGAATAGAATAGCATCCCTCGTTGTTGATTGTGGTAATCCATTGCAATTGTGTATACGAAATGAACTGGGCGGTGCGGTCATGGCCACTGCAAATAATATGCGGCTACTATGTTGTACATACCCCGAGATATGTGAGAGTACTCCGTCGGGAAGGGTTGTTATATCAATATCTTTAGTTGACGACAGTATACTATCATCAGCCTTGCGTTTACTCATTTTGAACTAATAATATTATGTCTTGCAATGAAGAAGGTTCATAGTTCATACACCATGTGATTTATAAAAAGTTATGAGTTATGAGTCATGATATGCTTCAAGTTATGCAAAAAGTACATGTCATACACACAAAGAAACACCACAATACTCTCACTTTAATAATCTATCGATTTTCTAATATCCTATTCTTGATATTCGATATGATGTTGGAAGCAATGTTCTAACGGGGGGGGCCTTTAAGAAAGAGTAAGAAGTTGCTGCCCTCTGATTCGTGGGGGACTAAATTTAGTACCGTTCACCTCTCTTTTCAGGTACAATTTACAATACAATGTTGTGTAGGTATGCTGTTGAGTTGTACTGTTAGACTTTAAGCTAGAGAATGCAAGCACAAAACAATATATTACCTGGGGTTATATTTGATAATAGTGTACTGGGAAATGATAGCGTCGACGGTCAAGTAGATGAAGATGTTTCATCAGATAGTAGTTCTGAGAGTGGTGATGATTTGTCAGATAATGAGAGTGGATCGTCAGATGGCGAGGATGATGATGATAATAAATCATATAATAATGATGAGTTTGTGTTTAATAATTGTCTCCGACAATTAGGTAAAGACGTTAGTATTAGGCAGTTAAAGGACGAGTGTTCAACAGTAACCAAATTGGGAATATGGTTTGGTATTGGTGGTCATGAGAGTAACGGAGATAACGTTAATTGGGAGAAGGATGGTGATTTCATTGTTCAAAATACACAATTAAAGATACTGAAGATTAATGCTCGTCAGATTAGTGGCTCATATTATCAGTCCATCCATTTTGTAGTAAGCTTGCTCATAACAGATCGATTATACGTTTATGTTTGGATGGGTTCATTAGCAATAGTGCCAGAGATTATACATTTAAACACAATCTTCGGCATGTTAAGATTGTGGATAGATTTGGTGGACGTATTGAACATTTAGTCTCTGCTTTATCCAAATGCAAAAGAGATACTCTTCGAGTACTTGACATTGACATGTCGTATTTATATGGCGGATTAGATGATTCGGCGTTGGAAGGTCTCATCAAAGAAGTGGCCAATCATTGCAGTTTAACAAGGTTTTTGTTTAACTTCAGGGCAATCGGTGATGGTATTAAAAACAATTGGTGCGATTCATTGGGTGGAATGCTAAGACAACCATCCTCCAAATTAGAAGAATTAAAGCTTAGGAGCAGCAACTATGAAATTGATGATCTAGTGGTATCTACTTTGGGGAACTCATTAATTGAAAACAGTGTATTGAAAAGATTGGATCTTCAAAGTAGCAAAGGTGTCACCGGTAACGGATGGATTAGTTTTTTTGAATGTCTATCCAACGTCTCTTCATTAGAGGAGCTCGATCTCTCCGGTAATCACACAGTTAGTGATGAAGCAGCTGAGTCATTAGCAACTTCGCTTGCCACTAATACATCGTTAAAGACTTTGGACCTAGATGCATGTCTGTCGATTAGCTCTACGGGGTGGCAAGCCTTCTTCAATAAATTACAAACCTCCAGTAGTTCGGCTATAGAGAAACTTTATATGCGTAGCAACCACCTTTCTAATGCGGCAGTGCCTTCAATGGTTACTATCTTTACAAACATGGGCTCATTGAAAATACTCCAGTTAAACAATTGTACATCTATTACTGCATCGGGCTGGGAAACATTATCAAGCATAGTGCATCCAAACTCCAGATTAGAGGAATTCTATCTCGATAATGGCGAACGTCGTAGTGTCACTGATACGATACTAATATCCATTGCAAATGGTCTTATCAACAACAGAAGTCTAAAGATTCTAGAGTTACAGGCTGTGATCTCAAACCCTTACATTACTCAACGGGGATGGGATGCAATTACTAGTGCACTCTGCAATGAATCAAGCATCGACAGTATATTTACCTCCAACCATACAATTCAGCAGATAGGATTTGCACAATATGAAAGACGTGACGGTTATAATAACATTAGATATAACCTTCCCGGCTATCTTGAATCTTACTTGAAAATGAATGCAAATAATAACAAATATGAAGTTGCTCGTGAAAAGATACTCTGGAGTTACTTTTCTGGAGGAAGAAATGTTAATGAGTTTTTGGATATGGAATTGAACGTGTTACCCCTTGCAATTGCATGGATGGGTATAGACTATATTGGACAAGCTCATTCTCTTCTTTATGAGTTTGTTCAATGCATGCCGGCACTGTTTGATCCGAACAGTAAGAAAGCATCTGGGAAGGTAGTCAAGAAAAAGAGGAAGGTCTAAGGCTAGAGTCAATATCTTTCTATATCATATCCATACCAGTATAGTCTAAACACATAATCACTAAGTTTATATCTGAACATAACAGTAGACGAATCCTGATCACTCCACGACAAAATGATTTCCTCCTTTCAAGGGATTAGTACCATTCTTAGTCTTGATAATGCCTGGATCTCTGCATCCGTCAAACTTCTAAACTGCTTCTCGGGTTCGGCAAGCTCCCCAGGATCCTTACGAGGGATGTATTCATTAAGTACATCCGTGAAGGACACAATGTCGGATTCAATGTAATACTGACGTAACTGCCGATGGAATCCATACAACATATCACCACTCAATTCATCCACTACCTCCTTGGAACTAGATGCCTTGATAGCTTTGATAATACGTGGTAAGAAGTCATTCTTCATCTCCCAATCACATCTGACAAACTCAATGTGTGTACCCCCGAGTGCCATGATGAATGTTCCCTTCTGTTTTGCATAATAAGCATCCCGTTCTTCCTTATTACCTTCAGTTAAACGATATAGAATGGCATTAATAACTTCCCACGCTACTTTCTCTTCACCACGTTCGAACAACTCCTTATCAAACACTTCCTTATCCAATAATTTTACAGACCACATAATACAATCCTGTCCATGATACTTATACTTATTGTTGGACCATTTGTGTTTAGTTTCTTGGGGTGGGAAGTACTTCTTCATAATCTTCTCATCCATCTTACAAACATTTGGTAACTTCATTGACTTTGCACGCTTCTTAGGTTGACCATTCTCATCTGTAGCCACGCGTTTAGGTGCACCTCCTACACCCGACTCGGCTTGTAATAGACGTAATACCAAATCATATCGTTTACCTGATACTATTAATCCCTTCTCTTTACACATTTGTTTGAGGTTATCGTTGGACAATCCAGTGCTTCGTTTTGAACCCTGCTGTGCTGCTTTGGGTGGTGGACCTCGGTTGTTCTCATAATATCCTCCTGGTGATGAACCATAACTCATACTACTCATTTCATATTCGAATCGAGACCGACTAAACTCCTCGGGAGCATACTCATAGGTGAATTTAGATGACAGTTCACCTTGACACAAACGCTCACATAGTTCTGAAGTTTTCCCAGATACAGGAAGCTTAGCGGCACGACATAATGCCTTTAATTCATCACCCTTTAGCTTTTCGAACCAGCTGTATTATAGGACGATAAGGAGATACATACGATATGAGAGGTATACCTATGAGATTAGAGGTTGAGGTGCACTGTCTTTGCAAAAAAATATGATGCACTTACTTTGCATATATTTTCTTGGCCTTCTTCGGAGCTTTGCTCTTTTGACCTCCACCCAACATGAGGGCAAGGAGATGGCTATAATCGGATGACATAGTATAATTACTTGGTGGCTTGTATTTAGCGGTGATAATATCGATTAATAGGAGGGTGGACCAATAAAAAATGACAAGTAGGATACCTCAGGATACCCCCAAGTTACTCACTTTTTGACAAGTATTGAATTGATCATTATATATATGCACTACATTGTGTGTTTAATATTATATGTATACACCTACTCCAATCTGATGCCATCTTAATCATTCATAACTCATCTCTTTTCAATAATGTGCTGAGAAAACAGTCAGAAGCACAAAATGGTCCCATTTTCTCCTCTTGTGGTGTTATTTGATATGTACAACCTGATCCAGCAAAGATATTGTAAGCCATATCATATGGAAATGATTTCTTGCCCCACTCACATAGATTCTGGTTGTATGATTTAGCATCCCATAAAAAGTATTTCATTGTTACCACACTCTTTAACGACCATCCGGCTAGGTTACTATTGAACTTGATCGCCCCATTGAATGTACTTCTCATATTCTGAACAGAACTTGTATCCCACTCTCCAATGTCTTGATCAAACTCTCTACAATCCCAGAACATTTGAAACAAAGTAGTTACTGCGCCAACTTGCCATTGACCGATAGGTTGGTTGAACATGTATGCACTACTAAACATCGAATCCATATCGGTAACACTCGAAGTATTAAAAGATGATACATCACCGTTGAAGGAATATGCATCCATAAACATGTACTTCATTGATGTAACACTTGACGTAACCCAAGTGTTTAAGTCTGATGAAAATAACGAGGCACCATTGAACATACTTCTCATGTTTGTTACAGAGCTTACATTCCACGTGTTTAAGTCACCAGCAAATGAACTAGCCTTGTAAAACATACCATACATATTGGTAACATTTCCCGTCTGCCATGATGATATGTCTTCATTAAAGTTCTCCATACTATCAAACAACTCTGACATATCATTAATATTTTTGGTACACCATGTGTTCATTGGATATCCATATGTTTTTGCAACACTACAATGTTTATTGTTATTTGGACAATCTTCATTCATATATTGATCTATAGCTGTTTTTAATTCATTTCGATTTGCAAAGCATTGATTGTTTGTTGTTGTAGTAGTAGTTGTTGTTGCTGTAGTTGATGTATCGGTACTAGTTTCTATACTATTTGATATGATGTTTTGATCATCTCCGCTACTACTAAACCGCCGCCGATATATAGGTGGAACTACCACTAGCAGTACTACTACAACTAGCTTTAATACCAGTCGTATCATTGTTCCTCGTCGTATATTAGTACTACCAAAGCTCATTGTACAACATACTTATATTGTTCACTGAACGAAAAAAGCAGGATAGTGAGTTGAGTGTGATGTTGTATCTTTGTGTAGCTAATTATACTTTGCCACTTCTTTAAAGTATATCAATACACTCTGTAGTACTACACGAAAACACACGCTAAAGAAGTAATGTACTAATTAGTAGAGTATAGAAGAGCCGCCGCCGCCAAGAACACGCAATCTACTGCAATCAAATCTCATCATCATAAAAGTACCGTTTAGCGATAATTTACTCAAAGCCACAAAAAAATGACAGAGCTTCACTGGTATGTAATTGACTCAACTATCATTGTGTTGTAAAGAGCAGATATCATTGCAATTAACACTACCATTCAATATATAATCTCTTATACCTGTAGGTCATCGTCTAGGTGCAAAATATGGCATCGGATGATAACTTATATCTAACACAATTATCATCACTAATACAAAATTCAACATTATTATTACACCAACTTCCTACTAATAATGAAGTTGATTGGTCATCCATCGTTACTCGTACTGATCCATCACCAGCAACTCCAGATAACAGCGACAATAATAAACTAGTGCAAAATCAACTTGATGATGATTCAGAGGAGGAGGAGTCAAGTGATGATGATGAGAATATGTTTTTAGGAGGAGGATATTCCTCCTCCGAAGATGATGAGCCATCACATCTCACCTCCAACACTCCCTTATCCACCTCCAACAATACAACTAATACAGCTAATGCGGTAATAATAAAAGATAGTATAGATTATCTTAATGAAGAAAGCACAACATTGTTAAAAAGAGCTAAATGTGTTCATTCGGCTTTGTTACTTTCATTCTCTCCTCAATCTCAATCTCCATCGAATGATAGTAAAGAGGGTAGTGGAGGGAGTAGAAAGTTTGTAGAGCAATTAATAGCCGATATACTATCCACCAACATCACCTCTCTTTCATCATCTCTTACATCAGACAACTCGGAAGGATATAACAAGTTGGTACAAACAATAGCATATCTAACCTCATCCAAAATTATCAATAACAATCCCATCAATATATCAAGAATTAGTAATGAACGATGGAGAAAAGTATGTTTAACTAATGGATTATTGATTGTTCAATATTTGATCTATTTGTTAAACTTACCTTCTACTGGTGAGAGTAGTAGTAGCAGTGGTGATTGTAAGGAGAGTAACAACGGTAGTGCATTGGATGAATGGAATGTAGTCATTCTACCATTACTATTTGGTAATTCGTCATTATTTCTAGTGAATGATGCCTTACGTGATGCTCTCTTGAGTCTATCTTCCTTCTCCTCTAATACTTCATCCGATACTGCTGCTTCTGCTGATGACAATAATAGTGAAGGAAGATTAGATAAGTGTCAAGCTACTGTTAACATATGTCAAGCAACGTTGCAAAATGCCATCTCCTCTAGTAGCGGGGTTAATAATAAGGAATTACGACAAACTTATATATTGGTAGTATGCCAAGTGTTAATCTGTCTATACGACGGCATTTCATCTTCTGGAAAGAATGAGGAGTTCTTGGATATAGTACAAAATGGTATACATTCTACTATACTAACAATTATACGTGGTATATGCTATACAACTAATCCAGAATCTCAGCAAAAGTTGACATTGGAGGCATTACGACCTGTTACTGGTATGTTATTACCAAAGTTATACAACGATGCTACTAACAAAAGTAGTAGTGGGAAGGATACAAGTGGTGGGCAGGATACAAGTAGTGGAAAGGAGGAAGTTGATGTAAGAGCTGTTGAATTGTGGCAAGAGATATTAAAGTTGTTATGTCCTTATTCGGAGGAACAGAAATGTTGTAAGAATTGGTAAGTACAATGTATCCGGGTGTTTTCTTATTGATAGGGAATTGTATTGAACTGGGACAAAACGATGATGACTTTACATGGACTAGAGTTTCTGAATTTTAATCTGGGGTAGTAGCTGGATATGCAGATACAACCCCTTGGCTGTCTGAGTTTTTGTTCCCAAGAGGAGCTAATGTTCTTGTTTGTTGACTATATCTCACATACTTTCATAATCATTCATACATCCCTCTTTTCCACCTCTCAATTATTAGGAATCAAGTGGCACCCATGACAGTTACATCCATCCTTTGTATTGTATTACCTGCCTTTCGTAAGATGGAACTTCCCACTAGTAGTCCTGACGACTCCTCTACAGCAAGTAATTATTGTCGTCCAATCTTCCAACCAAGTGTATGGAATCTAATTCGTAACTGTCTAAGTCGATGTGGTGATTCAGATAAGTTAGATGGAGGTGGAGGACGGGGTACGTCGTTACTATCACGTACTGCCCAGGGAGGTGAGTCTGATGGTGGATATGACCGTGCCTCGATGGATCAATTGTTACGTCGTCGATCGGCACATGCCTTACGGTTAATGGTGGAATATGAACGAGAGTGTCTACTTAGGAGTAGCAGTGGCAAGGGAAAGAAGGGCAAGAAGAAGGACAGCGATAAGGAAGGGGATAGTGCGGCACGTCATCAAGTAGACAGGTGGATGAAGTACATCCTGTGCTTTGAAATGTTGGAGATGGAAACAGAATTGCACTTGGTAGAACAAGTTTGGGAAACTGTAAAAGATATTACATCTGATGTTGCTAGTTCTGATGATGAGGGAATGGCTAGTCACCAAGACGAGCAGCATCAGCTTCCACGGCTAGTTTGGGATGATATTAGTTCTCTTCTTTGCCGTATTCTCCTATCAGAGGCACCTACTATGCGGAAGCTTGGTTTATATCGATTCTTAAGTGGTAATGCCGGAGTAGATGTTACCAATCCATCCTCCTTGGTATCTGATGATAGTGCCAAGACTTCAGGTGATGATAACAAGTCTACAGTCTTCATGCGTCAACCGCAAAGCAAAGGAAAGATCAAGAAGGCAACATCTGGACGGTCAGTTCAATCTGCACCACTCTCATTAGTATCAGTTGACTTTGTATTGGATGTAGTTATACATGCATACGATTCATTAGTTGGCACCAAGGTCGGATTAAACATGCAGGTTGAAGAAGGAGGCAAAATGGAAAGTGCATCTTGTTCCAACTTACTTGAGAAGTTTCTATCAAGCTATACTGCTACCCTGACTAGCGGATGGGGAGATAGATTATCAAAGTTTGTGAATAGAATATTCGGGCCTGACCTTCTTCAGAATTACAAATCAAGATCATTAGTCTTATGTTACCGATCGGTTGCCACTGCTATTGATACAACCGTGTCTTCTGGTAGTGTAGTGTTGAATATTGATGCAGTGAACATCCAGGCTATGGTTCGAGCTATGCGTGCCGTATTCTCATCCGGGGGTGCTCCAAAGGCAACACAAGAGGAAATGAGATTGTGCTTGGCACTAGTATTGAAGAATGCTACAGCATGGGAGAAGGTAGATGCCTCCATCGTCTTACAAGTACTAGCCATGTATCCACCACCGGAGGTATTGGACGAATCAGAGGACAGTGCCCAGTCCAAGTCTCGAGATGCTCTTGGACAATGGGTTCGTGGCTTAGGGAATGGGACGTGGGCTCAAAATGCCGCGTCTGCATGTGCTTCTGCCTATGTACTGGGTCAATTGCATAGCTTTGGTACCAATGATGTAATGTCCGGTGTCAATTCGGTAGAACGAGAGATTGGCATGTCGGTGTGTATCTTATGTTCATTGTCCGGCAATGGAAGTGAGCTTCTATGGCCTGCTGTTTTTAAGGGCCTACAGAATGCACCATCGAGTACATCATTATCATCTACTCCTGGCTTTTGCAAGGCTAATCGATCAATGATTCTATTGGAGTATGGCTGTAAAGAGGGATTGTTAAGTGGAATGGGTAACGGTGACCTCATTCTAGACAAGACAAAGGAGTTTATGATGCCTCCTCCGCCTCATATCGAGTCTCTACTAACAACTGCTATACAATTCATTCTCGGTCAACTAGTATCTGTTGAAACAACACTGTTTCAAATGAACAATAGCGGCGGGTCTAGTGGGGGAACACGCTCGTCAATGTCCAACAGCGCCTCATCATACATTGCTATACTAATAAATCAGGTGCAAGTACTCCACAGATCATATCCAAGTAGCAATACATTATCCCAAGCAGTCGATAGTATGCTAGATGACTGTACAAAATCGTTATCAAACATTGGCAAGGCTGATGATACAGGCAGTACCCACATTGTCAAGTTCTTAACACTATCATATGCCGCATTATCCTGTGGAGCGACTTTCAACATTAATGAAGGAAAGCTAAATCATCTCATATCAACTTGCCAAACCATTCTCGAGTTAAAGCCATCAACACCGACTGGGATTAAGAAGGATGCTAAGCAAGCTTGTCGATCAATCTTTCAATATGCCAAATGGGGATCACTGTCTCTACTCGTTCCAATGATTATGGAAGAAGAAGAAGGACATACCTCGGAGGTTGAGGATCTGTATCAGGGTATACTTGACTCTGCATTATCGTCTGTTGATGCTACACCCGTGATTGCCCTACCGCCACTATTTGAATGTGCCCTTGGTTGTGGGAAGCACATCGTCAAGTTCGATGGTCAACCTTCATTACTCTCATCATTACAGACAATCATTGATACATTATTTGCTGTATTGAAAGAGACGTCTCTCTCTGCCGAGTGGTCTTACATGCTGAACGCGATTTGTTTGTTAATCTTCAACCCGAAGCTTCTTCTTGAGGAGTATCAATCATCCTATGCAAACAATAATCATGGTCCAATGCCAATCAAGGCAGCATTTGAGAAGTTACTCAAGATTGGAGGCACTAGCAAGCCACATATCATCAAGAATGTCGTTAGCCGCATTTCAGTTGCGTGGCTTGGCCCTGAAGGTCAACCAGAGAGCAATGTTGGTCTTTGTGCTATACCATACCGAGAACGGCTAGTTGATCTTCTAATTTACAAGGAATGTAAGTTTGATGAGACTAGTGCTCATCTTAGTGAAGGAGAGAGTTATGACCTACCTGAAACGGTTGATGACAGTTCAATTACCAGGGCCTTTGTTCTCTCCTTCTTATCGAAACTTCCGTCACCTCAAGCCATGTCGGGTGTTGTTCTAGCAGAGTTGGTTCACTACATCATTGCAAAACTACTTGATATATGCTGCACTGAACCTGCCAAAGGCAAGGTGAACATTACAGGTAGTGAGACATACCAGCAAATGACAAGGAGCTGGCAAGCTCTCTGCCTCCTTAGTCGATTTGTGACTGAAGATATTGCCTCAGATGTCGCCGCTAGAGTCTTTTCATCCATGAGCTTTACCATGCATGGAGAAGTTCGATACTTTATTGAAGTGTTCACGTGAGTATTTGTTGTTCATTTGTTTGGTGTTTTGTACCTGATGGTAGATATAAACAAGCAGCCAAGCTCCATTCACTCGGCAAAGAAAGAACACATCTTATGCACAAAAAAGGATACCATATTCGTGCATATCTTATGAGCTCACTTTTGTTTTGAGCACAGATGATAGATGGTATGATAGATGGTAGGCGGTTCATATCTCGTCAATGATTATAAATACATATTTGCTACTCTTGATTTTGGGCCTGGCAGTTCAAATGACGACAGCACTTTATCACCAAGATCTATGAGACGAAACGAAGCCCCAGTTATTATGTACTTCCTATTTCTCATATCTTGTGTCTCTAACATCTATCTCTTCTCTATCCCTCCTATCCACTCAAATCACAGGATACAATGTACACAAATGCACCCATCAATCTTTGGTGAAAAGCTAATTCAAGAGATCCGTAGGAGCAACTTATCATTACAGCATGTATCATCTCTCATGATCATTGCTGGCAACTTGACAGCCGGAAGATATGCTCATGACTTCTTCACCTCAACTACAGACCCGAAGATTAAGGAGATTCTATGTGGAGCCCTTCCTTGGCTAGGTAGTACCCAAGGCTTCTCCCGGGCTATTGCACAGCTTCTATGTCACAAGCTCATCCCATTGGTGGTAAATGTTGATGCAGATACGTCTTCCATTGGTCAAGAGAAGGACGATGCCATACTTAGCTCTGTTTATACCTTCTTGGATGGTAACAAAGACATGAGCAGAGCTAGAGAAAAGCAACAGCGTTTCTTCGATACATATGATGTTGATAAAGTCTGTTCATTCGAAGGTCTACTAGCAATACCTGTTGATGAGGGAGAAGAAGCTAATCCCATGCATATGATTGATGCTATCAAAGAGGTACTAGCAGAAGTATACAAGGAAGCTCACGAGGAGGACAGCCCTGTTTGGGCACAGATGGAAAAGCTTTTACTTGATGCAGATGATACGAACCAGTCGGAAGAGGCAGATGATTATGTGGAGAATGAGTCCGAGTTGGTGAACTTCCAACGCAAGATCTTACCTATCGATGCACTAGATATTGGCATCCGTTCAGTTCAAGAACAGAAGCACTTCAATGCTGCAGGGAAGAAGAAACAAAACTTGATTGTTTGTGCATCTCTGATTGACAAGGTGCCGAATCTGGCTGGATTGGCAAGAACGTGTGAGATCTTCTCGGCACAGTCTCTCATCATGCCTAACTTGCTTGTCAAGAAACAGGACGACTTTAAGTCGATCTCAGCTTCGGCTAATGATTGGATCGAGATGGAGGAGTGCAAAGAGCCGGAACTATTATCCTGGCTACATCAAAAGAAGGCAGATGGTTATGCAATCGTTGGGGTTGAGCAGACTGCATCAAGCAAATGCCTAACGAAGATGAAATTCCCTGATAAGACGGTCTTGTTATTGGGTAAAGAGAAGGAAGGGATTCCAATTGAGTTCTTATCAGCCGTTGATCAGTGCATTGAGATTCCACAGCTGGGTATCATTAGAAGTCTTAATGTTCATGTATCAGGTGCCATAAGTATTTGGGAATACACCAAACAAATGTTAGAGCAGAAGAAGTAGAAGTTAAGCTAAAACTTATTACTGAAAGTTATGGTTATTAGATAACACTATGCTATCTTATCTAAAACAGCAGCCCTTCGTCGTCTGATCATAAACCTCTCAGATGAGCATATATAAATGTATACTTTACACTTACATCTCCCTCTCTCAAAACTAAAACAAGATCTCACCAAATGCATTACCACACCATTTCTTTTGATGTTTCTCAACCCTAGTCAAGTCCAAGCATCGTCCATCCAAGGCTACCACACCCACTTCAAGTAACTGTGCTGCCAATTGAGAACCACAGCCGTACATGAAAACAATCGCTCCAGTGCCGTAAAGTGAAACATATGATTCCATCTTGGGAATGACACAGCCAATTGCATTTGGTGTGTTCTTGGGTATCGAGCTCGCCCCGTAGAACATCTTTGCTATAAACGACAGACAACGGTAGGTATAAAAGAGATGTGTTAGAAACAGCACATAACAGACACATCATATGAGCATATCTAAAACTAATAACAGAAACGTACCCTCAATCCAATTGATGACAAGTGGATGCACTACCGATGATGATTCACTTTTCTTATTTGATAAATCACTAGTAAATGAAAGCTGGACAGAATGTCCATCCTTTAACATAAAATCAGGACTTGGGATGGTCACAACATTTCCAAGAAGAGAGAGAGGTAGGGTGGGTTAGCATTTGTTAGTAAAGTGCAAAACCATATGAAGTTCTACTTACCTTGGTGGATCATTTACCATACCCGCAGCTCTTGTTATCTTCTTCTGCTGCCACTCCTGTAAAAATGGTATATTCTGTTTCCTTAGATATGTTTCTACCGATCGTTCAAACTGAGTAGCAGCACCTTTAATATCTTCATCATTACCCAAACGTAATTGTTCCATGCTTAATCTAGGATTGAGATATTTGAGTTGATTTCTTCTATATGAGAGTGATTGAATTAATGATATTGATATACTAGTATTTGTTGCTGCTGTTGCTGGTGATGATGTTGATTTGGTGGTACGTCGTTGTTTTTGTATATTGGATAACATGTTTTGTATCTTTTGTAACCGGAATGGTGGTTGATCTTTCATCATACCTCGCTCTGATTTACCCCAATGTATTAATGTTGGTAGCATTTGTTCTATATTGTTATTGTTATGTGTGTATTAGCGAGCATATAAGAATTGAGTGGATATAAGATATGAGCATAAGATGTGATGAACAAAATGAGCAAAAGACGTTATATCTTGCACCGCATATAAACAACTTACCCTCATCTTCAATTGCAATATAATGTGTAGCAGGATCAATCCATGACAATGTAGTAACTTTTGTATTCTCCTTCTTCCTTTGTATTGATAATGGATTAGCTACTGATGTATCGGATGATGATGATCTTGATACAGTTCTAGATGTTGGTTTCCATCCACCATGCCATAGTTCTCTACCTCCTTTGCCACGTCCACCATTACTATTGCGGCCACCTCCTCTGCCTCTTCCATTTGCATTTCGTTGCATATCAATTTGACGTCCACCTCCTGAACCTCTTCCTTTTCTACTACCACCATCTTTGGTATTGTTGTTGTTATGATTAGATTTTCCATTTGCTGCTGCTTTCTTGCCACTGTTATCGTTGTGACTACCACCTGCTGCTGCTGATCTAGTTCTTCTTACTTCAACGTTATGATTTTGATTATTATTACTCTTCTGAGACTTTTGGTAATCTAATACCCATGTTGGCGTTTCATTACTATTACTGCTCTTCTTTGACTTTGACCTCTTCTTTCTACTATTAGCTTGACCGCCACCACGGCCACCGCCGCCAGATCGACCACCACCATCATTACTCCGACCACCACCTACCATCTCTTCCCTACTCCTCTTCTTTGGCTGTTGATTTGGTTGCTCCATAATAACAACAATAAACTAAACCCTCTATCTTTGATTTAGAAAACTCTGTTTGCTGGAAGTTAAGCGCACGCCATCCATGCTGCCTGCTCTAGGCTCTCAAAATGTTAACATTGTCTCGCCGCTGCCGATTATGGGGACCATGCATATGACACACAGGCAATTAAATTACTGTTGGTAAACGGTGTAGTTATACTCTCTCTTTCGATTGGTGGTGGTTCATAAAGGATACCATGAAATGTGCAGAACAAAGGGTTGGGTACTAACCTACGCCCTACGTCTGGAAACGTGCAGGATAATACCTATCTTCCTGTATCAGATGAAGTGAATGCTTTTCTATACGATCTACAGAAAGAACTATTAGATCATCTAGATAAGAAGAGGGACGATGACACCCGTAGAACCAATCACACCGAAC
>Ga0214477_100779_pt1 | contig 20056 bp, 19 predicted proteins | sample M1_20Mar14CPVII9_FD_165058 | JGI IMG/M metagenome (GOLD analysis project Ga0214477, IMG submission 165058) | Marine eukaryotic communities from Monterey Bay, California, United States - M1_20Mar14CPVII9sort6BwellC16 | ecosystem: Environmental > Aquatic > Marine > Unclassified | place: USA...
TCAATATCCTCTAACCTTCTTCTTTCTTTTGTTATACAACCCAGCTCACCTCTCTTTGGAAGCGACGATGATAATAATAGTGAAGATGATGATTCCGTGGGTGATATGTCTGGATTTGATTCGTACCGAAAATACAGTAGTAAAGGAGGAGGAGAAGTCAAGCATAGAAATAACAGCAGCAGCAGTAATAATATTGCAGGTAGATCCAATAATTCAAGTAGCAAAAAGACTACATTTGCATCAGTAAAACGTCAACGTTGCCATTGGGTGGCGGATACGGTGGAATGTTTACTAATAAAACTACTGATAATGATTCCTCTGTTGATCACACAAGCTATGGAGGAGGAGGAGATGGCAGTATGGTGGAAAGTCAACTAACAGGAACAACCGGTATGAGTAGTGGAATTAGTGAAAGTTCCTCCAAATCATCAACATTATCATCGGTATTTTCATTGGCATCGAAGTTATTTTCAAATAAGAGATATTCACGACGTAATCCCTACAACTCTACTGGTCAATCAACAATATCAGGTAATTCACGTAACTCACGATCAACATGGCAAAGTTCCGAAACTTTATTTCACAACTCATTCCTAATGAAGGCTTCACGATTTTACATCAATTTACCATTTCGTATACGATACTTTATACAATTATTATCAATAGTCGGTGTATTCTGCCTAGCATCATTGAATTACTTTATAGCAATGGAATCTAATCCAACTGTCATGAGGTCTATACAGTTGGGTACAAGTGGCGAGGATGGTAATGGTGGGTCATTATTCGTACAAGATAATATATGGATGGAGGGTGGTGGTAGTCGCACACATCATATACCAAAGTTACGTGTTAGACCTGTGGATCCAATTAAGTTTTTACACGAGGACTTACAACATTCATCGAATGAACTACTAGAACGTGCAAAGGAAAAGTTTCGAAGTAGTTCAAGATTTGGACATCAATTTGGTGATCCAGACTTGATTGATGCCGATTCAGAAGATATGGATAATGAGAATTCAAATAATAGCAATGGAGGTATAGAGGGTATGAACCTTGATAATGGCGGCGGTCCATTCAAGTATGGATGGAAATCAATGCCACGTCAAATCTATAATGATTTCTCCACAGGCATTAGTGATGATACGAAGACAATTGAAAATCCAAATAATAAGGCCTACTTCCAAAATAAGGCACAACATAAAGGTTTCAATCCCGAGGCATTAAATGTTGACGAATTAGATAATATAAAGAACAGACCACCACCAAAGGGAACAGTGGCATATGTCCTACCAATAACAACATGTTATGCACATGATCCTAAAGATACAGAATCAATGAATTATCATCCCTATTCACCCAATCATCCAAAGACTGAGGCCTCATTTCGTGACTTTGCAATGATGTTACGTGCCATGATACATGCCTATTCGTATCAAAATCCTGCATCAAAGTCTGTATATGATTATAAGATGCATGCTATTATACATCCCCGAGCAAAAAAATGTCGTAGTGTTACCGAGGACTTGTTTCATGTTCGGGATGGTAGTGAGGGTGGCTTATCAAATGGATTGGAAGATGATCTGTCAAACAAAGGTATGGTTGATCGATCGGTAGTGCTTCAACAGCTTGGATATCATACCGAGATCAAATACCCTCCATTGAATAAGGATGATATACAGGGTAGTGATATGGTTCAAAATGTTGATCTTAAGGACTTGATACGGCTATATGCCTATGAATTAGAAGAGTATGATGCCGTTGTTATGGTTGATTATGACACCCTCATAGTTGGGAATGTAGATAAGGCTATTGATTTGATTGTGGATAGTACCGTCGATGCTGATGATGACTCGGTCCTTGAAGAGAGTAATAGTATCGATGCGGTATTCTCATGGGAACACGTCCCATCGATTGCATGGGATGCTCGAGCATCTGTGATTAACATGTCCTTCTTCTTACTCCGACCGTCCAAGGCAACGTTTCAAAAGTTGTTATTGAGGTATCAAAATGCACAATTTAATGAACCTCGAGGATGGGGTAATATTGGCCGAGGATCCTTCCCAGGATGGATGACGACACTTGGCTTCTTAACATACTATTATGACGAAGTTGCCAATGCCGCCAAGATGGAGATTAATCGTTGTGCATATGGCAATACGGGTGAGAAGTTTACACCCGAAAACTCGGTATTGATTACCAACGGGGGCAAGGTTGATTGTAGAGACGAAGGTCAAGCCGATGATAGCCAGTGTAAGGAGTGTAGTGATACTAGAGGAAGGTATGTAATGGTTGCTGACATGTCATACTGCCGAGCTCCGTGGATATGTAGTGATGAAGAGGATGAGGATACGGACAATAAAGCAGATACATCTGACAAGTTATTATCCTCCAAGCTGTGCCGTAACTTTCACAAGACGTGGTTTCGTGGACGATTGCAAATGGAAGACGTTCACCCTCAACTCGAGAAGGGGAACGGGAAGCTCTGTATTAATGGAGAGTATCAACCGATGAATCTGTTGCAACCGAAGATCAATTATAGACCAAAGTTCATAAATTAGATATCAAAATCAAACTAGCTATTCTACTTGCATCTTTTAGTTTAATACAATTCGTATAAACCAAAAATAGGATCGTCATCGTTGTTTTTCTCCGATTAGTAAAAGAGTTCCAGGAACAACCTCAGATTCCGCTGGTGCAATCGTATCCATTTTACACACCCTATGAATACACAAGGAATGTTTCCCTGCCATGTCTCTGGCTATTATATGTGTAGTAACAAAGACCCTCTCACTGCAATCATGCCCGATCTACATATCTGCACTCCCCGAGGAAAAGGAGAAATGATAGGTTAGTAGTATCGATTCCTCTCGTCAGCTGCAGCGGCTTTATCCCTCTGTCCACTTTTAATCTCACCCAAATATGTTTGATATAATTGTAATGCTTTTGTATAATCTTCCTTTGTTGCATCTCCTTGTAGGTACATCTCTTTGATATTGTTCAAAGAGTCATCGTGTCCACTCCTTACCGCAATCATCCAATGTTTCACAGCTCTGTCCATATTGTCTGCCCGATACTCCTTATTGCCTAGATTGTGTCTTGCCATTGCATTTCCTTGTATAGCTCCTAGCTCATAATAATACATAGCCTTCTTCTTGTCAACTTCTATTCCGTTTCCTTGATGGTATAAATAACCAATGCGGGTATATGCTCCAGCATGTCCAAGTTCTGCTGCACGATGCCATAATTCCAATGCCTTAACATAATCTTGTGGATAATCATTCATTCCATCTCGATAGTACACTCCTTTATGGTAGATTGCAATAGGATCATCCAAATGCATTCGTTTCTTTTCCCTTTCTACTGCTTCTCCTTCTGTTGGCGAAGGAGTTCTGCAATAAGGACACTTTTGATTATCAACTTCATTTCCTTGGTCATCATAGACAGGGGCATAACTACATCCGCTACATATAACTTTTCCACAACACGTATAATATATACTCCCAGATTCGAGTGAAGGCATGCGTAGGAAACAAATTGGACAATCATCTGCTGGCGGAGGTTGTTTAAATAACTTTGCATCGTGCAACTCCGCTGCAAGTTTGAGTTCTTCATCACGCTTCTCGGCAGCAAGCCTAATATGTTCCTCGCAATCTTTCTTATGCTTCTTTTTGTGTACCTTTTTACATACAGCGTTGCAATACTTCACCGACTGACATTTGTTGCATATATTATTGGCACCCTCTTTACCGCAATTTGCACATACTGATACATTTTTATTATCTTCCGCGCTCATATTCTGAAATATATCTTTCACCTCACGCACATACCATATGATGATATTTGCACTATATTTTCAACTATCAGATGTGCTCATTATATTATTATCTTCACTTGTAACTTAATGAGGTATATCTCTGCCTATATCTCCTCGCAAATGATGTTGTTACAACATTTTATAAACAAAATGCAACTATTAGAGACTATTAGTATATTGACAATAAATATCCAATACGTCAGTGAAATTACGATGTACAGAGGGACGAAGCTGCTGCTGATACGATATTCAGTTCTACTACAAACATTTTTGTAGATGGTATCCTATTTTGACATTTTGCAGCAGCTAGCGAGCTTCTAGAATCTGTAAATGTCCATCTGTAGTATTAGGAAATTTACTAGTCAGCGGAATTGAAATGTTCGGAATTGAAATTTGACGTGCGGAATTGAAATGTGCAGAATTGAAATTTACGGAATTGAATAATTAGGTGTGTCCAAATTCAGTTTAATCATGGCGAACATTTGGGCCGATTCAACAAACCCGGATACCAAGACACTCTTCCTCTGTCTCTATTGCCAGTATTGCCGCTACCATAATTATTTCTATTGATACGATTGCTCCTCTATAAGGGTAATTCTTCTATTTATACCATATTCCCTCCCTTTACTATAGTTCTGTATTTGTGGTGAGTTTTTTTAGTGTTTTTTGCAATTGCAATTTGTTTCATTAAATCGTTGTATCTTCTACAAAAATAAACATACAATCAAGTTTTTTATATCCACAGAAAGCTGATGTCGTGATCTTCATCATTAATGTGGTTTTATTGGTACTGCAGCGAAATTATGGGTACTGCAGCGCCGTGATTAAATAGGAGAGGTGGCAACAAAAAGTTGAATGATGATAGTATTACATTATTATTCTATTGGATTTCCGGAGATAGAGGGGATTGTTAATTGAAGTGATTATGTTGGCAGTCTTTTTTGCAAGATATATTGGAAAGATATACCTTATTGACCGGTCCTTGCACTAAGACAACTGTTATGAATGCCTATTGCAATACTTCTATGCATTTTGATTTTGTGTTCTCTCATATTATTATTATCTTCCCACTGTCTATATCTCTAGAACCGTCAGGATTCGAGTATTGAGCTGTTGAGGGATTGTCTGGCATAGTAGGTGAGTACTATTAACGTCTATTGCAGTATCATACCGCGCCTGTGGCGGATATACTTCCAACTTTGCATACCTAATCGACATATGATTTTGAAACACGTCAAAACTCACATCTCAATTCGAATACCTCCCACTGTCTATATGGATATACTTCTGAAGGAGATAGCTGCTGAAATAACTATTACGAGTGATGATGAAATGAATGAGCATATCGATGCGGTACTGAAGATGGTATCAGGTAAGGAGGCACAGCAATTCCAAGGAATGAAAGTTGCGAAGAAGGCACTACAAAGTATGAAGGAAAGGTGGCATATGTATACTCACCCTACAAAGACGATCTAGATGGAGGTTGGGTTGTACATTAAAGAACAAGCTACATTCACCAAGGTGCTGTGCCTACTGGAAGAAATGGATAGATAGAATAGCGTTGTGGACGCCACCCGTGAGCAACCAGGCCACAGCAATAAAAAGGTGAGGGTTTTGTCGAGACTAATGGCAAAAGCCCGGTTATTACCTCTTGACGGTATCTTCCTAAAACGAGGTTTTGACATTCTCTCTTTTTTTTTTCTTAGTGCCGATGCGAGGTGATTGGCGAACAATATCCTCCTATACCCTCGAAAAGCGCAATTGAGCGGACGATAATTGCAATTCCCTCTATAATTAGCGATGACGAAACCGTGCTATAGCCTCGATGGAGTGCAGAACCCACGCTATTGCCACGGCACAAGAAAAGTCGACTCTCTACTAAATTGGTATCCTTTTATCGTTGCTATACTCGCTTCTTTATTATTAATAGATTATCAACTAAATGTAATATGTACAGTATATGATTGTATGCTCTGTCATCAATCGACATCTTTTCTATCCGCATATGCCGACAAAACAACTATCGTCTCGTATTCATAATATCCTCGGCCATTCAACATCATCTCAACATCACATCACATCTACACCTGTATTCTCCTCCTGTACTCTCTACCCAATGTCTACTTCGCCCCTAGCTTTATCAGTCATATTCTCATCGTGCTATACCAACAGTCCTATATCTCTCTAGTGCACCCACTACTACAACGCTAACTCCCTCACTCCGTGTGGCATCGCCTATTGCAACACATCGTATCTATTGCAAATAACTGATTTCAAGACTGAGTACTGCCGTCCCTTACGATACAGGATATATAGGATTGGATTAATCTATCGACGATCAGGCAATAGGCAAAGGAGACACGACTATAAACCTATGATGTTCATTGATGAGTGATATTATTGTAGTTCTATTTTACTGATTAGCGGCGGCAGATGTATCTGTATGAGCGTAGGCTATGAACATAGGATGATAACGACGAGGACGACATTGAGTATGATGGCTGGATGAATGGTGAGGTGCTACTACATATCTCTCTTATTGTTGTGATGATGGCTCTTAGTAACGTACATAATATTTGTGGTGGTCGTCGATAGTTGTTTATTAGAAACACTTAGAAAAATTATGAGGAGATGTGATTTTCAACTTAGTGAATTTTGCGATGCACCTCTCTCAAACACTAAAAACGCCAACTGACAGCCGATATATAGGATTTTTCTACCTACTGAGGGTATAGCGTGGCAATAGTTCATTTACGGTATCTATTTGAGGGTATTGAGTGGAAATACCTACATAAGTATACAGTATTTTTAAGTTTTTGAAGAATAGAGCTGAAATGAGGTTATTGAGTAGAAATAGTATACTCATAACCCATTTTGAGGAAATAGAGAGGGACATGTTGCGACATTTGCTTATTCCCTCGTCATAACCTCACTTTTTTATTGCTGTGGGGGGTTGGAATTATCAATAAGCGACCATATTAGAAGATTATATTAGTGTAAATTGTAAATTTAATTATGTCTGAGTTGCCGTCAGGATGGGACAATCGATGTAATCAAAAGTTAGATAATGAGAAAGATGATACATCAAAATCAAAAGATGATGTGTCTACTCCTACTCAAATATCAACATTGCCTTCGGGCTGGGGTAATAGGAACAATCAAATGTCAGAAAAAGATATAAAACTCGGTGGCGTGGCAGCTACAAAGTTTGGTGGTACTGCAAAGAATGCCTATGAGAATTCCACCAAAGGAGGAGGGGGAGATATTACATACAAAACATCCGATGAGGTTCGAGAGTACTAAGTGAAATTCAAAGAACTGGGGGAGGAGATAATCCACAAGAGAAGAGTAAGAGTAATGTACCATCTTTTTGGGAGGATAGACAAAAGGAAAAAATAATACAGGCTAAGCAGATGGGTGTGTTCTCTAAAAATACGACAACAAATGATACATCGATTAGAGTTGATGAATCAAAAGTAGATACTGCAATACAAAAGAAGAGAAGTATAGAAAGTAATGAATCAAACGGCACTACAATACAATCAGCTGAATTGGCACTGATACAAATAGCAACACATACATTAGAGAAAGTGGCACAATCATTAGAGGGGAAGAATAACATCAAGATCCCAATAGAAGAGCGAGCAGCATTTGCTCAAGCGATGACCAAAGCTATGAACGCACTTGCTAAACAGGCATAGAGATATCGGGCATGATAATATTAAGATAAAGAAATAATGTTCATGTATTCAATGGGAATAAGGGTAGTGTATTTATAATGTTCATAGTTACGAGTTATATAGTTATTAACTGTTATTAATGGATATTTGATATAGAGTTAGGAGAGATTTGTAAATGTGTCACTGGTATTCCCAAGGCGTGTTGTTCAAGTTCAAGCAGTTAATCATAAATCTAGTCTTAGACTAAGATTTATTCCGTCCGGGCGTAAACAGGATAGGATGAATGGCCCCAAAGAGCCTCAGCAATAAATACCAGCTTCTCTCTACAATCTTCACAAGCCACAATTGTTGCTTCAAGTCCTCTAGAGATGAACATCAAGTCAACAGTTATTAAGACAATAAACAACATGAACTTATTATCCACACATGCCGATAACAATGCTTTGTTAGTCGACTTTCCGTCCAATTCAGGATTGACCAGGAAAGAAGATGAGAATAATGAATATCAACACCCATCAACATCTCCTTCCTCGGTCTCTTTCTCCAATACAAGTGAAGTGATGATCTTTCCAAGGCCAAGAGTAGACTCAAGCAAGATATGGTTCAAATCCAAGGATATGAACGAGCGGTTCGTGTACAGTGTATTATGCACAAGAGCAGTGGCAACAGATCCTGATCGATTTGTCACACATGATGACCTAATAGGATGCATCGGTATAGAGCATTTACTAACACCTGACGCGGCTAGAAGGAGAGCCAGTCATCGTCGTGAGCATGTTATCAAGACAAGATTCGTGTACAGTCCAGGAATTACGTGCTAAGTCAAGGCACAGTTCGAGGCGGGCCCGCTACCATGCTCATAACTTGGCTGTTGCTAATAGCAAGATAGGTTACTAGGTCGTCTAAGGAAAGAAGATACTTGAGTATCAAGCATAGGCATGGAGCTGTTGATCAGCAACGAGCTATGACGATATTAGGATAGGACGTTATATTAAGATATGTATATAGGACACTAGTTTAGTAGTACCGGTTCTCTTCATCTTCTGCAGCGGCTTCATCTCTCTGGGGACTCTTGATCTCTCCCAAGTACGTCTGATACAATTGTAATGCTTTCATGTAGTCTTCTTTAGTTGCATGCCCTATTGAGTATAGACGTTTGATTTGATTCAAAGAGTTGCTATGCCCACTCCCTACTGCAATCATGTAGTGTTTGAGGGCTCTATTCATATTGCTTGAATCTTCCTCATCAAGACCAAGATTGTGCCTTGCATGTACACTTCCTCCAATCGCCGCTAGTTCGAAATAATGATTCGCCTTCTTTATATCAACTTCAACTCCTCCTCTGCCATCATTATATGCATATCCAATAGGGCAATAAGCTTCTGAATAACCAAGCTCTGCTGCTCGACGGAATAACTCTAGTGCCTTGTCCATATCTTGTGGGTGTCCATTTATCCCATTTCTATAATAACAACCTAAATTGTAGATTGCAATAGGATCGTTTAATTCCACTCTTTTCTTTTCCCTTTCATTTTTCTCCTCTTCTGTTGTTTCAGGACATATAGTTCTACAGAAAGCACACTTTTTATTATCAACTTTATTGCCTTGATTATCATAGACAGGCGCATGACTACATCCACTGCATATTCTCTTTCCACAACATGTTTTGTATCTCGACCCCGTTTCAAGTGAAGGAAGAGGTAGAAAACAAATTGGACAGTCTTCTGCTGGCGGTGGTTGTTTGAATAGCTTCTCGTCATGTAACTCAGCAGCATGCTCAGCTGCAAGTCTTTGATATTCTTCACAATCTTTCTTATGCTTCTTTCTGTGTACCTTCTTGCAAGTGGCGTTGCAATACCTCACCATCTTGCATTTGTTGCATATATTCATATTATCACTGCTGTTTTCTTTACCACAATTAGCACATACCGATACGGCTATATTCGTATTCTGTAACATATTGTTTACAGCACATACATCATCATCACTTGATTTTGATGCACCTTCTTTGCAATTATCGGATGTGCTCATAATATATGAATATACTTCTTTTCTTCACTTTGCAATATATCTTATATGTTCACGTTCTCCTCTTATTATGAGATATGAGAGATAGGGAATGCTTTATACACCGTATTATATGTCCAACTTCAATCTAATACAGGGGGATCTTGGATACCGTATCCTTTGTCTTATTTATATACAACCTGATGTTGATAAGCTATTTGATTATATCTCATTCAGCAAAATATATAGAGTGATAGATCATGTATTATAATGCAATGATGAAGAATCACCATTTCATAGGCCTTGACGATTGGTGCGCTATGTAGAAGTTTAGAATAGAATAGAGTTCTCATTTTTGAAGACTACACCCTGAAGACCACGGTTCGGTTCCCTCTCCCTCTCTTCTATATATTTCGCCTTTTTTAGTCCTTCGCTCTATCTTCTCTGTCAGTTATGATCATATTATGACAGGACTCTATTACTTACTATCAGTTCTACAACTAAATGATACACACTTCATCAAAACAAAAGGAATCCCACCCAAGGCGGGACTTGAACCCGCGGCCTTTGGCATCGGAAACCAATGCGCTACCACTGCGCCACTCCACTCCAATTGGACTCTTCGCCAGGTACAAATCAGTACGAAAAAAGGGAGACGTACGCTTTGCCTTGCAAAGACTCCACGGAAAAATCACAAAACTAGGGCTATATGAATTTTTTTATTATTTTATTGCAAAACACAAAATTAGATACCTTTAAAAAATATTACTTTTCGCACACGGCTAATTTCTCTAAATACCTATAATCAAATTTTGGCCTCGCGGGAATAGCCTTACTTAGTAAACGGACAACATTTCACGTACAAATATTGTCTCTCACGTCGGTGCGTAGGACGACGTCGGATCTCATTCTACCGGATATTCCTTCTAAACTTAAGCTGTCCTATACATATGTAACACATTTTCGACGTTGGTGGGGCTGGTTCAGCGTGAGTTTGATTGTAAGAAACAGCCTTCTCAACAACAATATTCTGTTGATGTGTAGTGTAGTAGTGATTTGTTGATGGTATTGCTGACCACCAGATAGAAGTTTGACCATGGCTGCCTTTATCTATGTGTTGTCTATATAGTTATTGAGATATTCTATACATATGAGCAATTCTAATATAGTATAACATACATAAAACATGCCTCACAACCAGCCCTAATTAGACATGATTAGCAATAATTAGTAGTGGTATGTCAGCGAGGCTGCCGGCGTCTAGACGATAGTTACACCATGGCCGCCGTTGTCTATTGATTATTAACATAATAATCGAGGTCCCCTTAATTGGATTGCAATGTTAATACAGTATAACATCTAGTTTAGCTGCCATGCTTTATTGCTTCAACATGATGAGCCTATGATGGAGACACTATTTGCAATACAATATCTCAGGCTCTACTATACCTACATCCACCAAACCTTCAACCAAACTGCTCTTTAATACCTTCTAAAGAGTTTTATATCAGCAATAGTCACCAATCCTACTATAGCCGCCGGTGGAGACGTCGCTACAATAGGGCCTATTGCCGTAGTACGTGCACTAACAAAAATTGAGCAAATATTACTACGTGGAACTTTTAGCTATTTGGAAAGTCGATGTGATTTTTCTGTGGAGTCTTTGCCTACGGCAAACGGTATCCCTTCCCCGTTTCCGAGCAAAGAGTCCAATTGGAGTGGCGCCACTCGGGCGATTGAGCGGCGGTATCCCATGGGTATTTATATCTAATCACTATGATATCTTTCGAAATCGAGAATCGAGAGCCGCACACTCTCATAAAACAACTCATCACCTCTTTCACTCAGAACTCAGAACTCAGAGATAAGTAGGATATCATAAATCCACAAGAAGATCGGCACAACAATCTACAAACATATCAAACAAAAGCAACATAATAAACAACATCAAAATGATAATCAGGCAAGCAATCGTCACCGCAATGATTGCATTGGCATCATCTCCAAGTCACAAAATTGTAGATGCCTTTGTACCCACATCAATATTGACACCTCGAGTTCTCTCTACTACTAATGCTAATCAAGCTATGCAAAGTATCTCACCTACTTCATCTAATATGAATCGTCTTTTCATATCCACTACTACAAAACAACGGCAGGCCAAACAATCAACAGCATTACAAATGTCATCATCACAAGATTTTGATCAACAACAATACACCGATGCATCCTGGTCGGCAATATCAACATTACCACAATGTGCAGACTATTACTCTGCAACATCAGTCGATGCACCCATGCTATTAGCAATATTACTAAACCCAACGAAATATCAAGCATCCGAGAATGCATCAACTGCTAAACAAGTAGTAACTAAATTATTAAATGATGCTAATGTAAATGTTGACAAGTTAAAAGATGATGTTGAGGAATATTTAAGTAAGCAACCAACTGTTAGTGGTGATACTAGTACACAGAAGAGTATGGGACGGACATTGGGGGAAGTGTTGGAGGCTGGAAGGGGTGTTAGGGATGGATTAAAGGTGCGTATTAGTTAGTTTTATTTAAAAGTTTGCATATCTTGTGCTCATTTTATAGTGTTGTTTGATATGCTCATACACTCATTCATGATACACTTATTCTACACATTACACACAACACATACCCTACAGGATTCGTACATTTCAACAGAAGCACTCCTCCTAGGACTATGTGCCAAAGATACATTATTCACAATCAACGCCCTAAATGAACAATCGGTATCATTAGAGGATATTAAGAATGCCGTACAAACAATGCGTGAAAAGGCACCAGGTAGTGGAGGTGGTCCCGATGGATCTGCGGCTCGAGTAACATCCCGTACAGCCGAGGGAAATTATGACGCGTTATTAAAATATGGTATTGATTTTACTGCACAGGCTGAGGAGGGGAAGTTGGATCCTGTGATTGGTAGGGATGATGAGATTAGACGGGCTATACAGATATTAAGTAGACGGACGAAGAATAATCCTGGTAAGTGTTGTGTTTGTGTGATCATAAAAGAATTACATTTCGTGTTTTGAACACATGATAATGTGCCTTTTTCAATAATGGCAAATGATGAGCATATTATTCTGAGGGACTTAGACAATGTTATATTATTGTCGTTGACGAGTCAATTTAATATCGAGCTTTTTAACCCTGATGCCTTTGAAAGTACCACCATGAATGCATATTTGGTTGTATATTGTATTATATTTTTTAAAGGGTGCACATCTCAAATTCCTTCTTATCGTTTTGTTAATTTTGCATATAGTCTTGATTGGAGATCCAGGTGTTGGTAAGTTATGATGTGTGTGTAGTTTGAAATGTGTATGTTATGTATTTGATGCTAAAACTGATACACCACATCTTGTGCCAAATTTTCATAGGTAAAACTGCCATTGCTGAAGGTATTGCACAGCGAATGGTAGCCGGTGACGTACCGGATACACTCAAACCACCATGTAAATTGATTGGACTGGATATGGGTGCATTAGTAGCCGGGTCAACAATGCGTGGTGAATTCGAGGAGCGATTGAAATCTGTTATTGATGAGGTACAAAAGGCTGAAGGTGAAATTGTACTGTTCATTGATGAGATGCATACAGTCGTTGGTGCTGGTGCCACGTCTGGTAGTATGGATGCAAGTAACTTACTCAAACCTGCATTGGCACGAGGTCAATTACGTTGTATCGGTGCCACCACAATTAATGAATATCGAAAGTATATCGAAGAAGACAAAGCATTGGAACGTCGATTCCAACAAGTTTATGTCGGCGAACCAGATCCAGAGGCTACTGTATCGATATTGAGAGGATTAAAGCCACGGTATGAATTACATCATGGAGTTCGTATTCGTGATGAGGCACTCTTGGCAGCTGCCAAATTGAGTAGTCGATACTTGCCTGATCGATTCTTGCCTGATAAGGTACGTGTTTGTTGCTTTGGGTGAATTGTGCATATCTGCACATCATGTGTTCATATTTGTATTGTATCCAACTGTCTGACATATTACATGTTCACTTATCCACTCTCTTATAGGCAATTGATTTGATTGACGAGGCATGCGCCAAACTCAAGAATGAAATGACATCCAAGCCAACTGTGCTGGATGAGGTAGATCGTCGTATCATTCAACTAGAGATGGAACGATTGAGTATCAAATCAGATGCCGAGAAGAATGAGAATGCCGCCGATATGCAACGTCTACAGCACTTGGAATCAAAGTTGTTGAAACTTTATGATAAGCAGGCCGACTTAAATGCTAGATGGCAGGCCGAACGTAAGGCAGTGTTGGGAGTGAATGACTTGCAAGAGAAGATTGCCGAGGTTCAGTTAGAGATCGAGAAGGCAGAGAGGGAGTATGATTTGAACACGGCTGCTGAATTAAAGTATGGCACCCTACCACAGTTGCAGGAGCAGCTTGAACAAGCCAAGTCAAAGGAGGAAGATGCCGAAAGTAGTGCAGAGGAGGTTGGTGAGCCCATGTTGCGTGATGAAGTAGTACCAGATGATATTGCCAATGTTATCAGTGTATGGACAGGCATACCATCTGCCAAATTGTTGGAAGGTGAGCGAGAACGTGTCCTTACAATGGCAGATAAGTTAAGAGAACGTGTAGTGGGACAGGATGAGGCTATTGAGGTTGTTTCCGATGCAATCCAAAGGTCTAGGGCAGGGATGAATGATCCAACGAAACCTATTGCATCCTTGATCTTTTTGGGTCCAACGTAAGTACATATGATATGTCACCTTCGCTCTTTCTTTAAGTATGAATGCATCAGACAGCTAACACTTTGCTTCATTCTCCTACATCCACAGTGGAGTTGGAAAGACTGAGCTTGCCAAGGCCTTGTCCGAGTTCATGTTCGATACCGAAGAGGCGATGATCCGATTAGATATGAGTGAATATATGGAAAAGCATACCGTATCACGCTTGGTGGGTGCACCGCCGGGATATGTCGGCTATGATGAAGGTGGACAACTTACCGATGCCGTGCGTCGTCGTCCATATTCTGTGCTATTGTTTGATGAGATGGAAAAGGCACATCCGGATGTGTTTAATATCATGTTACAGCTACTTGATGATGGACAGGTTACGGATAGTAAGGGGAACAAGGTTGACTTTAAGAATACTATTGTCATCTTTACATCGAACATTGGCTCGAAGGATATCATCGAGTTAGGCGGAGCTGATGGGGATCAAGAACTCATGAAGGAGAAGGTTGCCACTGCCATGAGAGATAACTTCCGTCCTGAGTTCCTTAACAGAATTGATGAAAATGTTATCTTCAATGGTTTATCACAAGATAATCTTCGAGGTATTGTCGTCCTTGAGGCAGCACGTCTTGAGAGTAGACTTGCCGATAAAGAAATGAAGATGATTGTATCAGACGAGGCATATGATTGGTTAGCAAGTGTGGGTTATGACGCCGTCTACGGTGCTCGGCCTTTAAAGAGGACCATACAAAAGGAACTTGAGAACAGTATGGCCTTGGGTATACTCAGTGGAGAGTATGCCGAGGGTGATACAATTGTGGTAGGCGTAGAGAATGATCGTATCAACATTCGAAAGGCGGAATCTTGGGAAGTGGACACTGTCGAAACACCTGTTGCTGAAGAAGCGGAGTCATTTGCTTAAAATGGAAGTAGGTATGTGTTTGCACTACACCTAGGAGTAAATGATAAGCAGAACTAAGTTTGAATAGATAAGTAACACCATGAATTGCCACGACAGAGTTACTATACTGAGTCTATGTAACAACCGATCGTACTCACTCAAGCTATGCTACATGCTACATACTCCTCTCACTCAACACTCAAAAAGGAGTATCTTTTATTCTTTCTTTCAATTCTATCCGGCATGTGTCGAGCTTAGTTTAGCATATGCCACCATGCACCGCTTATTGAACAGTGATAGTCATCATTTACAACTCAATACGTCAGCACAACAATGATCATAATTTGCCTACAACAACTACCTATATCAACATCATGAAGCTCTACATCGCTCTTCTCGCTACGGCCTCCACCGCCTCGGCCTTTGTTGCCCCTCAACCTCGACTACCTTTAACTCATACATCTACTTCCCTTGATGCATCTGCCATTTACTACTCAACCCAGACTGGTAATACTCAAACATGTGCAGAGTACATCGCTGCCGCTGCCGGGCTTGATAGTTTGGAAGACGTTGGAGACGTTGCCGACTCCGATGTATTAAAACAGGATAGTATCATCGTTGGTGCCCCAACATGGCACACTGACAGCGAGTCGGAGAGGAGTGGCACCAGCTGGGACGACTGGCTGTACAACAATCTTCCCAACATCGATATGAGTGGGAAGAAGGTTGCCGTCTTCGGTTGTGGTGATCAACAGTCATATAAGTACGTCTTCTTAGTATGGATACCATCTCTCATATCGTAACTTCTCACAACTGATCTTCGATCTTCTCTTTTTTTTCTATCGACTTATATTTAGTGAATACTACTGTGATGCCGCTGGTGAATTGTATGATCTTTTCTCCAAGGCCGGAGCTACCATGTGTGGATTCACCTCCACCGAGGGATATGATCATAGTGCCTCAAAGGCTGAAAGGGATGGTCAATTCATTGGGTGTATGTTTGATGAGGATAATCAGTACGATATGAGTGAAGACCGTGCCAAGGCTTGGGTAGAACAGTTGAAGGGTGAAGGCTTTTTCTAATCTTATTGTTCCAATGGCTTTAATTGTTCAGTTGATCGATGACTTGACAGATAGATGATCGATTGGATAAAGTAGTGACCCCCTAATCCAATTCTAATAATCACTCTGACCCACTGTATCTGTGTCTGTATCGCTGTATAACTACCCGTACTAGTAGTAAAGATAATGATCATCATATGCAGCAGCCTCATCCCTTTGGCTACTCTTAATCTCAACCAAATACGATTGATATGCTTGTAATGCTTTTGTGTAGTCATCTTTTGTTGCAAATCCATAACCGTATAGTTGCCGGATCTTCTCCAAAGAACCATCATGACCGCTTCTCACCGCAATCATGTTTCTTATCAACTTCCACTCCTCTACCATGATAATAAATTACGCCAAGACTACCATAGGCCTTAGAAAGACCAAGTTCCCCTGCCCGATGATATAATTCTAATGCCTTTGTATGATTTTGTGGCATTCCGCACATCCCTTTATTATAGTAGATTCCTAGATTGTGAATTGCTATAGGATCATTTAACTCCATTCGTTTCTTCTCTCTTTTTATATTCTCCACATCTGCAGCATGCGGAGTTCTACAAAATGGGCACTTTTTATTGTCAACTTTGTTGCCTTGGTCATCATAGAGAGGGGCATGACAGCATCCACCACATATAACTTTCCCACAACATGGCATGTATATCCAGCCCATCAATGGTAAGAGAAGGAAGCAAATTGGACAATCCTCCGCAGGCTGAGGTTGTTTGAATAGCTCTTCATCACTAATCTTCTCACCGTTCAAACACATAGAATCTAATGATTGGATAATTTCGTTAGTATTTAGATCATTGTCAATATCCTGTTTTTGTGGTTGTACCTCTCGATTGTTAACAATGCATACTTTGCATCTCCTCTGATCTAACTTCCATTGTTTCTTACTATAACTTTCCTTAGGCAGATCTGTGTGACATGCAGCACATACCTTCATGATGATTTGATATTTATATTATTTGTTTACGGTTTCTATCTCTGTGCTGCTCTGGCCGCTCGTATAATTGTACCTTTGTGTATTGAATCTCTCTGCTCGTATAATGTTTGTTTGTGTTTGTATAATATGTTGTATTAGCTTGCTTTTCATTCAATGGTGTCAGTAGCTCCGCCATATTTCTGTATAGTCCTCTCATCATTAATCTCTACAATACGTTTCCAACATTCCTTTTCATGCTGTGGACGATGGGCAATCTTACAATCAGTACTGCAATATTTTACATGGCATATACCATCTTGACAACATTTTATTGGCAGTTTGGTATCGTCTCCTTTGCCGCAGTTTGCACACTTATTAGCCACCGTCTTACCAAATATGATATCGTCAATGATAGAACTCATTGCATTGTTCTTCTTATTTCATTTTCAGGCAATAATACTCTAATAATATTGTGGACTGTGACTTTTGAAATTATATTATGAGAGTTTGAGCATTTAATTGGGAGTCCTTCATAATCAAATAGAATCCTCCTTTAAAGAGTTACCTCGCGTATTGTAACTGATTTTTAATATGAACCCCTGTGTAACTGAGGTTGAAGTCTGTGAGGTGTAGTGGATTTATATCGCCGGCGGTTCCCAATCAACGAAGATGTATCTAAAGTAGTTAATACTTGCAGAGGCGAGGTCGTCTTATTTATATATTCATATAAATAAAAGGAGTACATAACACAATACAATACCACAAAAAATCACAGCACTATTATCTCTTAGAGTTGGTTTAAATTAGTAATTAGTATAAATACCCTCACTTACCGCAATTGGATTGGCACATTCATTGGTTGTATTATAATTGATCAATTATATCAATTGACTTTGTTGTCCAAGCAGTATAATATAATCAATAATACAAACATATCACCGGATAGAAAAATATATAAACAACACAAACGAAATACAATAATACTGGCGTCTGGCCATGACGAAGGTTTGTGCAGCGTGTCATGAAGATCTGCCCAAGGATAGTTACAGCAAGAAACAATGGAAATTAGATGAATGTCAACGCAGATGTAAAGTATGTACTGCTAACAATCGAGAGGTACAACAGCAACCACAAAAACATGATGATGAAGAATCAAACACGGGCGATATCACTAAGACATTAGATTCTATGTATTTGGAGAACGTTGGAAAGATTAGTGATGAAGAGCTATTTCAACAACCGACACCACAATATGGAGATTGTCCAATTTGTTTCATACGAATACCTTCACTACATGCTGGAAGTAGGCATCAGACATGTTGTGGAAAACTTATATGCTGTGGATGCTTTTATGCGCCTGTCTATGATAACCAAGGCAATGAAGTTGATAATCAAAAGTGTCCCTTTTGCAGAACTCCACATCCTGAAACTAATGAGGAGATGATCAAGAGATATAAAACACGATTGAAATTAGATGACCCCATAGCAATCTACAATACTGGAAACTATTACAGAGATGGGAGGAACGGGTTTACAAAAGATTATACCAAGGCTTTAGAATTATGGCATCGAGCAGCAGAACTTGGTTCTGCTGAAGCATACTGCAACATTGGCGTTGCTTATGAACATGGTATAGGGGTAGAAGTTGATATGAAGAAGGCTGAACATTACTTTGAGCTAGCAGCTATGGGAGGAGATCTATGTGCAAGGCACAACCTAGGAATATATGAGGAGAATGCAGGCAACATAATCAGATCAATAAAGCATCATATGATTGCAGTTAGAGGCGGATGTCCTGACTCTTTAAACAAGATTAAACAATTATACACGATTGGACAAGCGTCTAAAGACGATTATACCAAGGCATTACAATCCTATCAAGTATATTTGGCTGAGATTAAAAGTGATCAGAGGGATGAGGCGGCGGCAGCTGATGAGGATTGCCGTTATTATTAGTGCCAGGTTCAACTAAGATAATGATAGGGAAGATTTTATAGTTATCTATCTGCTCTCTTTTTCCACCTCTTCTTCTACTAAACTAATCTGATGATCCATGACAACTTCCAATCCCTTCTATACAATGTGACCATAATTCATATCCCTTGGCATTTGAATTTAATCTATCAGGCATGTATGTATCATACTCCTCAATATCATCCATGTTATTAATTTGCCGCAATGTACAGTTTGGTGTAGTTATTATGCTTGTATCGACTAATGGCAGTGTCAATTGTAAGTTTGGTAGACGATTCCTTGTCTTCTTCTTCTGTCTCTTCTGTGCTAGTAGCACCAGGCATAAATGCTGACAATATCCTCAAGAAGATTGTAAAGGTACTCTTCTATTCATATGATGACAGAACTATGAAGTAATTATGACATTATCGCTACCTACTAAACTTAATAATGACCAGACTTGTCTTTCATATCAGTATCAGTAGTAACGATTCCTCTCATCAGCAGCTGCTGCCTTATCCCTCTGACTACTCCTGATCTCGTCTAAGTATTCTTGATATTATCGTAATGCTGTTGTGTAGTCTTCTTTAGTTGCATCTCCGTTTGAGTATAAGTCTTTGACTTTATTCAAAGATACCGAATCTCCAATCGCTACTGCAATCATGTAATGTTTTAATGCCCTATTCATATTACCAGCATTCTTTTCCGAAGTAGCAAGATTGTACCTTGCATCTGCATTTCCCTTCATAGCAGATAGTTCATAATAACGATTGGCCTTCTTTTCATCTTTTTCCACCCCTTCGCCATGATCATATGCGTAACCAATATTGCAATATGCTTCAGCGTAGCCAAGCTCTGCTGCTCGATAATATAATTCTAGTGCCTTTTTATGATCTAGCGAATATCCCCATATCCCTTCTGAATAGAAA
>Ga0214477_100780_pt1 | contig 20035 bp, 14 predicted proteins | sample M1_20Mar14CPVII9_FD_165058 | JGI IMG/M metagenome (GOLD analysis project Ga0214477, IMG submission 165058) | Marine eukaryotic communities from Monterey Bay, California, United States - M1_20Mar14CPVII9sort6BwellC16 | ecosystem: Environmental > Aquatic > Marine > Unclassified | place: USA...
GGACATGGTAAAGGATCATTTCCATAAAGTAGAGCTGAGCCAAGGCCACCAATATGCCCTCCGGGAGACACAGCAAAAGGAATAAAGCCCATATTCTGATCAAGAATCTCACCTATGATATCATCTTCGGGTTTAGTTGTTGACGACGGTTTGGCCTTGAGGGAATAAAAATCACTAAAGCAAGTACATACATATTCAGTGCCTTTCAGTGCTAATAGTGATAGCTTTATCATGTCAGCCGCTATAGATATCATCCTATCCCAATCGGCCGGTCCAGACGGTCAGGATATCGATGCAATATGTATAGGTTCCGGTCGCTTCCTCCGAAGTGTATTGGTACCATTCCTATCCTCTAACTCAAAGGTTGCAATATTCCAAACTCGTGGCCGAACTTTTCTAGATTCCTTCAAACAACAAACAGATGTACCACCATATCATTTATCATATCCAGTAGATACTATTGAATTTGATGGTAGTACTACCACATCAAATATTAACATATGTGCAGCGGGTACCTTGGGAAATGAAGATGGTAAATCACAATTATTAGATGGGATAGTAACAGCTATGAAATGCATATCAATAATTGGTGTAGGCGTCACAGAAGCAGGGTTACAACGTTCAGATAATCAGTGCATGTTAGATTTGACAGAATTACTACATGAGATATATTATAATAATGTTCAATGTTCCAATCCTAATGGTAAGATTGTAATCGTCAATACTGATAATGTACCAAATAATGGGAAAGTCATACAGCGACATGTATTGGTAAATGCTGAAAGGTATGAAGGAGAGGAGGAAAACTTTATTGAATTTGTATTAAACAATGTTGTATTCTTGAATAGCATGGTAGACAGGATTACATCATCACGGCCAAATTCTAATGGCATGATACCATCATGTGAGCCATTGCCCGCCAAGGCGTTAGTTCTTTGTGATGAAGGACAAGATTTACCAACCTGGATGAATGATGAAGATGTTCAATCTCAATTTGGAGTTAAAATACGTCATCATCCTTCCGAGTTGGAAGCTGATATTGCACTCAAGTTACGCGTAGCTAATGGTACACATACAGCACTTGCTCATACCATGGCGCTACAGTCAAGAGTCAATACGGAAGCTCTATGTGATACTTCTTCTCAATCGTCAGAGATTCTTTTACAATATCTAGACTCACTATATAGCGATCAAATTCTACCAGGAGCAATTAATGATAACATCTCAAAAGATGAAACGAATGCAACTTGGGTTGATTGGAGGAAACGATTGCAACATCCACACTTTGGTTTATCAACATTCTTCATTACCCAAAATGGTGCTGCCAAGTGTGGTATAAGACTTGGTCCTACAATTAAAAGTTTAGTTGTAAATAATCAACCATTGAGAGTGTCAATGGCCTTTGCAGTGGCCGCGATATTGAGATTCCTCACACCTGCAGAGTCATTTATTGCATCTGCTTGGAGTGAACGAATACCAGAAGCCAAACAACGAGGCGTGTTTGTTGGATGGTTGGATAGTGTCGACCTTGAATCAGTCGATGAAGAGCCAGCTGAACCTCCTTCTTCTTCAGCCAATAATGATAATGATACAGTAACATATGCCGATGGTTTAAGATATAATCTAAGAGAAGGGTGGTATGAGTTTAAATGTGATTGTCTCATGAAACAAGGTGATGGTAGCGTTGCTCCATTGCCAAATGTACTTGCTAGTCTATGCGACGAAGAAGACCCAAATGTTTACCTGAAAGTAGTGATATCATATTTACTTCATGACAATGGAGGCAATCTACAATCATTACTAGAAGGTGAAACTCTAGATGCCCTCCTTGATGAGGAAGACAAACTATCAAGAGTTCGGACAATAGACGTCTTTGTTAGTTCGGTTGCTACATTGTATACTAGTATGGTAAGCGGTGATAGCAATATTATTTTATTGAAAGAGATGGCAGAGAAACAAGAAGTTTATGATGAAGGCTTTGCAACACTGGTCTAATAATCAGGTTAAAGACACTACCTCCGGCGGCTTCGATAAACACAACAACAACAATAACAACAGCACTGTTTCATACTGGTATATTCATCACATCAACTTATATGATATGCTCTAGTAAACAACCACAGCTTCCTCGTCATCATGTAACTTTGCTGAACCTTGCTCATCAGATACTTCACATAACCGACGAGGGAGGATCCGTGATAAAGCTCTACAAAAGAGAAAGATGACGGGGTTGGCGATAAAAACAACACCCAACGACACAATAGCTGCTGTGGTCGTATTGTTCTTCCATGCTAAAGTACTATAAATAGCGTCATCCGTCTTGTCTTCATCAGTATCAACATAAGGATTTCCTAATCCCGAATAGGCATGTACGACGGTCCATAGAATGTACAAGATTGCAAACAACTCTGGAAGATGCACGTTATCACGAATTATGAAGATGAAGAGAGAGGATCATAACTTATGTTAGTGCATTCTGGTTGCAGGAGCAATCAAACAAAGGCAACAATGTTCAAATAAAACAGCTAAGTCGCTGAGACTTAAACGCGGACTTTCCTGAAAGTATGAACTGTTTCATCCGCAAGGGTATCCTACTCAAGATGAAGGCATCTATCATGATCAAGATGGCAGCACCTCCATGTACCATTACGCTGACATATCGTACTGTACCGTCAAACCCAGTACCCAGAAGAGGATAGTTATCATAAATTCTGATGGAATTGCTATTGCACATAGAGCCCATGTAATTTTAACAAGTAGTTCGACTCCACCTTGATTTACTGGAGGTCGTCTTGCAAGATATACAAAACTAATCACCGACATGGTCATGTATGCCACTGTGAATGTAATGCCCCAATGTGTAAGATATGCCAACCAAAACGAATGATGAGTTGAATTCGATATCGATAGGGCCCTGGAAAATGCGTGTTATCATAATTCAATAATGGAAGAGAGATGATGTAACATATGTTAGTTCATGTAGTTTGCAAGGCAATGAGACTTCATATTGAACACACGAATTCAAACACACATACTTACATTGTCGAGACAATCCATGCTAACATGAATACCTTGGCTGAGATAAATGGGAGACGCGGTGTAGGAGAGAGCATTCGAACAACATCAAGACGAGAAGAGTTACTCTTATCATCATCGTCGTCATTTGCAATTGCAAGAGATGATTTGGCATCAACGTTGGCGTTAGTCTGTTCGGTTGTGTCAAACATAGGACTATTGATCTCACCACAGATTGCGGAGCAACATCCTGACTTTATCATTAGACGATATGTTCTTGTTATTTGGTGTAAGTTATTGATAAGATGATTATCAATGCAGAAAGTCGTCGGCAGGAGTAGGATATCGATAAGATGATTATCAATGCAGAAAGTCGTCGGCAGGAGTAGGATATCTATTGCAATTGACCTTATATGTAAATTATGAACCCCAATCGTGCAGTATTGTTGCGTTGAGTGGCAGCAAATTTTCAATGCTGAGCAAGAATCATTTTGGTCTTGGTCCCTCACAAGATTGTCCAAGACTCTTCATTTCGCCCATATATGCCTGCTGGTAGTTATCTGTAGTTGAGGAGAAGTACTTGATGTTTTTGCAAACCAATTCAATTTGTAGTTTATATTACATGATTGTTACTACTCCGGTGTTTTGAACAACAATATCTCTTCAACTTGATATACTGACTTGCAACAACAACAACATTCTCTGCTACTTTGACCGGATCTACAGCAATGTACCAAATACAGTATACAAAGCACTCCCAATACATACAAAGAAAGACATAGCTGATGCAGAAGAATCTAACGGAATGCTTTCATCCTCGATGAAGGGAATACTTTCATCCTCTTCGAAAGAGATGCTTTTGACAGATCCCTTCAAAGACACACTTTTGGCACCCCCCTCGCCAATAGGCTCATCACATAGATCAATCATCAAGTCCTCATCACGTTGATCTGTCCAGCAAAAGTTGTCTTCACCGGGAGTTGTGCCTGCTTCACAAGCAAGCCAGGGAAACAGAAGCGCTGGATCATCTTCTGCAAACTCAACTGGCAAGTCATACTCTGTGAACTCCAACACAAAGTTGTTTGCAAGAGTACGACCCTTAAGTATCATCCCTTCATAGGCCGAATGCATATCATATGGGAAGTTCTTCCACCAATGAAATGTCTTATTGGTTGAGCCTGGAGGCTTGAGCTCATCAGGAACTTGAGGGTCAAAACCATAATAGTTGTAAAAGTCTGGATTGATGTACGTGTTGTTCTCTCCAAGACACGCATTCCCTGGCCCTACAACACAGTCAGAAGCATCCTCATCATTAGCAGACCTTGCCCACTCTATATTCTTTGCCATGCAACCTTGAACGATCTGTGTAGCATACTCTTTGCCACTCTTCAGGAATCAGTCAGAGTTCAATCATTTGTTAGTTAGTAGGGAACATCAGATTGGATAGAGGATACAGATAATATATGTAAAGCCTTACCTTCAGCTGACTCTTAGTAGAAGATCCTTGATCAATAATAGGAGCCGAAACACCAATAGTATCGCGTAAAACGTCCCAAAGATGAGCTGTATTCTCACCAAAAGTCTTCCAAATAGGATCTCCTTCTCTTGAGTCACCATTTCCCTGAACCCAAATGATACCTTTGAATTCAAAAGATAAGCCTTGCTCATCAAATGCCTCAGTGAAGCGTCGAATTGTGTAAACCATGTTCTTGAAGAGCGAGTCCTTTGACTGAAAGTCCAACTCTGCATTATCACTCATCCAAAGTGCTGTTCCATCATCTTCGTTAGAATCCCACGTGTTGTCGGCAGTAGTCGGGTTCCAATGAGTATGAACATTAGTACCACCGCGGCAATACTTCAAGATGAGAACACGCTCCCCAGTAATGTTGTGATAACGCTCACCGAACGAAACCTCGGGTCCGAATCGATCTCCTGCAACGTCAGCTTTCATCGGTTAGACGAAGAAGCTATCAACACTCCCTACACGCCCGGAGTATCCTGCAAACCAGACACCATCGATATCCCCATGCAATTCACTATACTTTTGATCAGAGTTTACATCATCTGGATCTGCAGATCCGGTACATTCAGACTGGAAGATGCGCGTTATCACGATTTATGAAGTGAATGAGAGATGATAGAAACTTATGTTAGTACTTGCGACTTGCAAAGGCAGTTAAACAAAGGCAAATGTAGGTCAAATGAAGTAGTCAAATTACCAAGACTTCACATTGAGCAAATATTCACATGATAAAACAATACTGACGTGGACTTTCCTGGCCAGCTAGGAGGAATACCTGCACAGTTTCTCCATCGTTTGGAGGATAAATACTCTCAAAATTTCCATAGTCTTCACATGTTTCACAACAAACCTCACGTAACTTATCTCCTACTCCGTTATTCAATGCGCATGCTCTTGAGACATCACTACATCCAGTTACACCTTCATAACCTCGCCTTGCGGCGAATTCAGCAATCTTTTCATCGTCATCTTGACAGCCGACACTTGGCTTTGAATACAACAGAAGTATGTTGACTAGCAAAGTAAAATTTCCGATGATGTTCATGATAATTGATTTACACTTTGATTGATTAGGTTTTCAATATTATGAGCTTTCATCGTGGCTATTTGCTTCATTCTGGATGATAATTCTAGATGGTGTGGTTCACGATTACATTGTTCTAGAATAATCGAGATTGTCCCTCGAGGCTGTTGTAAATCACATTACATCTTGTAGCTTGCATTTATTTGTCTTTGGACATTTAAGGTATCCTACTAGGATAGGGCCACCACAGAGAACGATGTAGTACTCAGTACACAACACACACACACATCACTCCTCAAAAAACACTGCTGCCGCCTCTCTCGTTGATTTTATTTCCCATGTGGTAACAGGAACGATATGTATATACACGCAGTACACATATACCCTCAATGTATAGTTACATTGATTCTTCACTGACAATAGCACTTGATCCTGCATTGTCAAATGTTGGTTCTGGCAATCCAAAGAGAGCTCTCAAACCCCTACTTATCAACCTCTCACCTAATCGAGCTACAACTTCATTTGCTTTGGCTGTGACTCTTGGCTCCTGGGAAGATGCGCGGTTCACAGTTTATGATGTTGGAGAGAGATGATTGTAACTTCTGTTAGTGCATGTGGTTTGCAAAGACAATGAAACAAAAGCAATTGAACTCTTGAATTCATATGATAAAACAATACTAACGCGGACATTCCTGAGAGAGTTTTCTAACTAATGGGATGAACTTGCTTATTGTATTTGCAGTATCTGTAGCAGCACTACTACTTGTAGTTGCTGCTGCCACGGACGATGCACCGCGAGAACTCAAGAGAAGTCCAATTTTCTTTGTCCTTTGCATCGTCGGAGTTGGTTCGGGCAGAGCTTCGGTTACACTTTTTAGTATCTTTGCAATACCGCTAGTTGTAGCTGATTTAGATTCTTCACTATCTTCTTTTTTGCCTTGTAAGAGTTCAACTACCGAACGGAGGGCTTTTGCGGCTGCCTTGTCATCTCGAATCGTAAGTGCACTAGCAGCTCTAGTGATATAGAGAATCGTATCATGACCTAGACTGTCTGCCTCCACGACAATTTGATCAGCAATATCATTCAAAAGCTCTTCACCTTCACTTGATATGACATAGTCTACTAGCTTGTCGACTGCCATGACAACATCGAAACTACTACTTTCTTTTGCCTCGTCAAGTAACGACTCTAATCTATTCCATCTTATGTGTCCGTCAGTAGTAAAGATTAGTCTTCTCAATGCTTCTCTCAGCTCTTCTTGCGAATCATCTGTCAATACACGGTTTGCGACATAGGGATATGCTTCACTAATTATACGCGACTTTGGATCAACCTGAATTGCAAGCCCTTCTAACACCCCAAGACATCTGATGATACTAATGTAGAACGGCGGTAATGAGAAAGGGTATGTGTACATGATATCACCTAGCTCCCCAACGACATTCTTGAAGTTTAGTTCTGAAATGTCTGCAGACAAAACATCTGGTAATGCATCTTCCAAGGCCAACTCAATAGGCTTAACGTCAGTACCTGGAGGTATAAAGCCTAGCTTTTGATACACCTTGGTCAACTCTCCCCAATCTCTATTGACAATATGTACCACTGCCAAGAGGAAACCATTTCTTTGAGGTGCGGCGGCATACGACATCATACCGAAATCGAGATAACACAGCCTTCCGTCAGGAGTGGCGAGTAAGTTTCCTCTGCAAGTATATAGAGTAAATATGAGGTTAGGAGGAATGGATCTCTTTGAGCAAATAGCATTGGAACATGAACCAAAACTCACGCATGTGGATCAGCATGAAAATAACCATTCTCGAGTATTTGTCGAAGTGAACATTGGACGAGAGTGTCCACCAACTTCTTCCGATCAAGGTTGTATGCCTCCAAACTTTCATTGTCTGTGAGTCTAAAGCCTTCAACCCACTCCATAGTTAGAACTTTTCTCGTGGTCAGCTCACTGTATACCTTGGGTACAAAAACACCTTTAACTGCGACATCTTTTGCATACAATTCTGAAAATCTACTGGCGTTGGCACCCTCTGCTACATAGTCTATCTCTTGATACAGCAGCACGCCAAAGTCATCCATCACTGATTGCAAATCTATCGATCGTCCGAGTAACTTGAAGATTTCATTATATACTCCTCCCCACCACCTCAAGACATACAAATCTAATGCTACAATCTCTTCAGTCTTTGGACGTTGAATCTTGATGGCCACTGTCTGTCCATTGTTGAGTAACTTTGCTTTGTACACTTGTCCGATGCTTGCCGCTGCAACTGGTTCCGGCTCTACCAATTCAAAGACACTGTCAAACTCTTTATTCAATTCCTCTTCAACAGTTTTGAATGCAATATCATTACTGAAAGTTGGTACATTATCCTGTAACTTCTGTAACTCATCCAAGTATTCCTTTGGTAGTAAATCAGGTCTAGATGCCAATGCCTGTCCAGCCTTAATAATGGCAGGGCCTAAACTGGCAATAATTGAATTCAATTGCTTGGCACGATTTGTACGATTTGACTTCTCATTGCCAATGGCAGTATCAAACAATACACCAGCCACCCAATATCCAAATGGAAGAGCTATTTGTAAGTTTCGAACTAACCACTTTGTAGGTTGTGAGAAGAGCAATTTCTCAGCTGCTACCGGATCATACCTTACCGATGGTTCGGCAACAACTTGTCCTTCCAATTCTATTTGTTGCTTTGACAATGATGATTGTGTAGATGTATTGCTCACATCAGATGCACTTTCACCAGCATCTTCATTCACCCATCTTCCACCGGGCAATAAACTACTCTTGGCATCCACACTATTATCAACTGAGTCAAATGTATCAGCCATCCTCATCTCTGTTAAACTGTAAAGTTCTTCTTCTAACGAACCATATCCACCAAATCTCATAGAGTATGAACCCATGGGAACTACCGTTGATGTTGATGGATCATCAACTTGTTTATTAATATTTACAAAGCTTTTAGTTGTGTTTGCTTGACCATTAGATGTGCTACTCTTTTGTTGTGCCGCTGCATCTTGTTGCATAATTTCCAATCGTTGAGATGGTGAAACTTGTGCCATTTCTAATAAACGTTTAGCTTTTAGTAATCTTTGTGCTGATTTCCTTTTAGGATTGATCTTACTTCTACTATTACTATTACTTTTGGGTTTACTATCTATAATATCTTCTTCTTCGGGGTATGGTTTCCTATTAAGTATACCATTAGTTCTTCTGGTAATAGGCAGCTCATCAGTAACTGCAATAATATTTGTAGGTATTGTTGTTGATATATCCAAACTCTCCTCTGTTCTATTTGCAACTGCATCTCTAAAGTATAATCTTTGCAAATTATCTTGATGTTTCTGATGATGGCCAATAATGTTAGATTGATACTGTGAAGGTAGTATAGGGCTGAATGCTACAACAGCGGGATATATTAAGAGAGCTATGATAATAATCATCATATATACCGATCCATCATTATGGAAGCTGATCTCATATCAAATGCAATAAAGCGATACATCTGCAATCGTCCTTACTTGTTTCAAAATTCTCTCCGTCATGGGTTAACACAAAGTGAATGTTCACAAGGAACACAAATTAAAGGACATTCTACTAAGTTAATAGATAGTGTATAGAGTTCGATTATAGCATCTTAAGGACGTGTAGTGATAACATAAGTATATAAGTTGTTCATTACTCTGTTGTTCATTACTCTGTCAATGTCAACTCTCACTCGCTCGGGGTGGGGAAAGTCAGAGTATCGTACCTATTACAAACATGGAAGCCTCAAAGACCCAAAGATACATGCCCAACCTTTGTCTTGAGCTTGTTAATCTCTAATCGAAGTAAATGCAGCTCCTCTTCTTGGCTTCTAGCAACAGCAAGCAGCTGTTTCTTTTCCTCTAGCGCTGACTTGTTCTTAGCACTGGCAGCCACATTCTTCTGATCGTATGTTGACACATCTTTAATCTCAGCTTCTATCTTTTGTTCTTGTTGTTTCAATGTTGCCAATTCTTGCAAAAGGCTGGTATTCTTTTGTGTGACTGCCAATAGTTTGCCTTTCAGTGTTGCTGTCTCTTCTTATCCATTTCATGACTTGCCCAAGTCTGTCTCGTAGTTCTCGAGGGGCTATTCAATCAAAATACTCTTCAAACGAGATCGACAGGAAGTTACGCTGTGTTTCACTCAAGGTATAAGTATACTTTATCCTTGGACAGTCATTCGTCATCATAATAAGTGTTATGGAGTGGAAGAGTGAAGTTCCAAAAACTCTGAGCCTGGAAAATGGGAGTTACCAAAAACTTGGTTACTCCCATTTGCTTTTCAACAAAAACTTGGAGACCTCCACTTTTTCTTTACTTTTCTCTTGCATTCGATACAATATTCACCCTTACCAAAGAACAACAAACACAAACAACAAAGAAACCTCAACCCATAAACAGATAGAGAGAAAGGATGGCATCATCCTTTGTGTGGGATTGGTTCTTTAGTATTCTCGCCTCGCTTGGTCTGGAAAGTCCGCGTTTGTGTGTTTTATTATGTGAATGTGTTTGATATGAAGTCTCGATGAGTTGTCTATCTCTTGAACTTAGTCTGCCTTTACATCCTTGTAATCCACATCTAACATAAGTTCCTATCATCTCTCTTCAGTATCATAAGAATGCAAAGATACTTTTCTTGGGCTTGGATAATGCTGGGAAAACAACATTACTTCGAATGCTCAAGGATAATAGAGCCGTGTCTGCCGAGCCAACACTTCATCCAAATAGTGAAGAGTTAATCGTTGGACAGTTGAAACTCAAGGCATTTGATCTTGGTGGACATGAAACGGCACGTAGACTTTGGCAAGACTATACCACGACTGTTGATGCTGTGGTATTCCTGGTAGATTCCATTGATCGACAACGCTTCCCAGAGGCAAAGCGTGAACTTGACAATCTCCTTTCAAGCGATGAACTTCGTGGTGTTCCATTCCTTGTACTTGGAAATAAGATTGATATGCCGACGGCGGCAAGTGAGCAGGAGTTGAAGTATGCCCTTGGTCTCAATGATACATATGGAAAAGATACTACTCATTATGATGAGGATCAATGTCAGGTACCAATTGAGGTCTTCATGTGCTCAGTTGTAAGGAAAATGGGCTATGCAGACGCATTCCAATGGCTATCTCAGTTTCTATCATGAATAATGTTTGATGATTTTTTACTGTGGACTTGCTTGTTTAGGGTTGTTAGCTTAGACGGCCGTATGTAGTCCTCCTTTTATACGAAATAGATCCTTGTCGGCAGAAGCACAGCCTAGATTAGAGAGTCTTCAACTGTAATGGTAGCTTCCTTGTAGATGTTGTGTAGGTTAACTTAGATAGCGAAAGTAGACTCCTGTTTAACCTTATCGTCGCTTCTTATTCTTCGAATCCTTCTTTCCAATAACTTTATTGAATACTGAAGTCACTAGATATACGATCAGATTTAGTATCATGGTGACGAGTGGCAATAGAAATGACTGCCAAAATACCACCAGACTGCTAGATACCGACGACGATGAAGAGTCTTGATTCGATACCTTTTGTAGTGGCTCATCAGTCGTCTTTTCTATATCTTGATCGTCACTAGTAGCTGTGACTTTCTTCTTCTTTTTTTTGTTCTTTTTCTTCTTCTTAGCTTTGGTATTATCATCCGAGATTGTCTTTGTAGTACTCGTATTGTTCTCTTTCTTTTCGGATACTACGGCATTCTTTGGAGTCAATACGTTTGATGAAGCAGGGTGTTGTTTCTTTGGCGACGATGCAGAATACGCCTTTGTCTCCATTGCACTGTCTTCTTCGTCATTATCATCAGACTCTTCATCACTTGAACTATCCATCATCGCATCATATGCCGTAAATACTGCACCGCCTTTTGGTTTTGCCTTTTTCTTACCCCCTCCGCCCCATGTACTCTTTGGTTTCTCTCCTGGTAATATCCATTTACTTACTGAATTACCTCCGCCGCCTTTACCACCAGTACCACTTCGTAATGCCACCTTACTACCACCACCGCTACGCTTTGAACGAGCAAATTTGGCATCAAACTTTTCTCTACTACGTTGTAAACGTTCTTCGAACACTTCTTCCTGTTCAAACCATCCACAGCTATTCAATTCCAGCCTCTCAATCTCAGCTTCAATCTCCTCCTTTTCAGTCATTAATCTTGTTTCATTTAATGTCAATAGCCGTCCTCTTGATGCTTCCTCAAGTGCATATAATGGCAATAGCTTCTTCCGTAATGTTGTAAGTTGAGACTCATGCCGTAGTGGAGGTGGATATGATACATTCATGGATAATACATCATCTGAGGATTGAAGTTGTTGCTTCCTTGTCATGGCCTTCTTTAGCTTTTCCGCTACAGATGCCGAACTCTTCTCAGCCATTAAAGTCTGAATTCTCTTTTCATTCATTTCCACCAAGATGGCCTTTTCATCTACTGTTAATCTTCCATCTTCGACATGTTTACTTGCCTCTTTTTGTACCGTTGTGTACTTTTCCTTGAGATCTTGTGATTCATCATAAAATGCCTGCTCTCCGGCATCTAATGGCTGACCTTTAGTAAGTTTATTCTCTATGGCTTGTTCAACTTGCAACAATCCTTCAATACAGCTTTGACACTCCTTCTTTTCCAAATAAGTTGGGCAATACGTGGATAGAAGATTGTGGAATGTTGGATTGAGACTGCATAATGCCAATTTATATCCTGGAGAATTGGTAGGAATTAATGGTTCATACTCCTCTCCTTGGCAATTGGTTTGTTGGTTGTTATTATCCTTGCCACCATCTACTTTTGGAAATACAACAACAGTTAATACATTCTTGTTAGTATCATGCTGTGTCTTGTAGCACCCTCCACACTCTAGAACGCAACTAGCGCCTCTATCCTCTGTATAATCGAGTTGTTTTAATGTAGACGTCACAGTTTGCATAGCCTTTGCATCGTATTTAGACCGCGACAGCTTACCTCCACCTACTAGAAAAGTTATTCGTATCATGGATGATATTGAGAATGGTTCAGAGAAGGCATCCTTGATTGTTGTTTTGATTGCATTGGCCTATGTACATATGAATGATTGTGTGTTTATTGCAGTAAATGAAGGGTGAGATTGATATAAAACATATCAAAGATTAAGATGAGCATCATATCTTAGAGATACAATGGATATTATTGCGATATCGCAAGCGTAGATATATCGTATGCAATTTGCAAAGCAACAAACACATAATTTGTATGGTTTTGCATAATACATAACATAATATCTAATAATATGTGTAATGAAAGCAAAGCAAATATATAAGTCGTCTACAATCAATTTACTCACATCATGACCAGCTAAATCGAAATTTGTGCTCTCGGTTGCAGACCTTATTGAAGAAGCAAGTCCACTGACCATATTAAACTTATAATATCACTGCTATCTTCAATCTTCACACGATTTGTTGGCATAAAAGTGAAGGATACCACAAACGGTATCCTGCTTTTTGGAGGCGCTTGACTTCTAAAAGCTGTGATATTGGCTTGGCATAATAACACAAGAAGAACAGTAAGTAACGTGCTTATTTTGGCATTCCTAACATATAACTGACGCATTATCCTAAAGACTGACTAGAAGTCATCAGTATTTCTCTATCCTTCCTCATCCTTCCAATATTTTTTTGAGTTACTATAAACCCATTGCCGGCCAAGAATCTAAGAAGGCAAACTCTCTATAATCACAGAGTAATTCTTCTCCCTTCTTTATATCTTTGAATGAATAGTAACTCATCATACACATTGTATCGCCCTCATGTCCACATCTAACATTGGGATTATCCCATCCTTCATCTTCCCGTCCTTCGTTCAATAGTGATCCATTATCCAAGTCCATAACGACCACCTCTGGTCCATCCTCTTCAAGTGTTTGCACCCAACTCCATACTAACAAATCACATGCGGTATCGGCATCCACGGGATCATTATCTTCTCCTCGTTCATCATAATAGGCAAACAATAAACTCCTCCAGGTATGACCATGAGTGAAGATAATAGTATTGTTCGTTGCCTTGAATGCAAGTTCACCCGTCTTAATATCTCGAGCAGCCCTAAGACCACGTCCTTTTAATCCTGACTGAAAAGGTTCCGTTGGCGGATCAAAGTCATCTATAGTGAATTGATATGTCCGAGGTTTACCATCTACGAGTGGAGTTTCTGCCTCATCTCGTTTCTTAAATTCATGCCAATAATCACGAATTTCAGCCCATTTTACTGCATCATACACTTGACGTTGTCCTGCCATAACTCTTGCACAACCAAAATAGGCATGTAATTCCCAATATGTTAAGGTATACCATTTAGCGGGGTCCATTAATGCTTTTCTATCAGCCTCTTCTTTTATATCCAAGTATACCTCGGTGGCACGTTCTTTATCATCAATACTATCAAGGAGTGCCACAAGCTCTGGATCATCCCGAAGCCATTTATTATTCGCTGGATCAATTACATTATTTGCCATTGCCTCATTAACTGTTTTCTCAGACCAAGCATCACCATGATCAGCATCATCATCCGAAAAGAAACCGGTAGAAATTCCAATATCATTAACTATTTGTAACTCCTTTCGTAATGCAGATAAAGCAAATTCCGCTTGCCATAATTCATCATCGATATTATCACCCACTATACTACCATCGGGGCCAATTTGAATTGCCTCTGATGATAGTCCACCCTCCTTTAGTGCCTTCTCGATAACTGAATGACTTTTACTAGCATGTATCTTTAATGCTTCTGCAAATTTAGATTCATATACCTCATCATATTCTTCATCTCCAGAGAATTCATCATCATCGTCATATGAATCATAATCCTCTGAGTCTTCAAAATCATTGGCTTGTACAAGTATTGATATGTTGGAAAATGTTAAACTATAATTTGGATATGAGGTTTGCAGTATTATAACTACTGACAATATAAAAGCTATTGATCTCATCATGGTGTTGCAATTGTATATCGTATATAATAAACACTATCCTTCTCTAATTCTCTACTATGCACCTTAGGTCAATGCCAGTAAATCAGTTTTAATGTAACACCCCCCAAGGTGTGAAATGAAGAAAACTCCTTTTTTTGGAAAGGAATGGATGCCCTTTTTATTAAATTGTCTGTCACGAAAAAATTGCACAGGGTCTTACCTAAACCTATTTCCGGTTAAACCCCAGTCCTACTGAGGTATCTTAATCTGAACCGAGGTATCTTCCCTCTCGCTAAATGATCGCTATAATGCTTGCTTCCAAATTGTTTGGTGTACTCAATGGCACAATATAGAATGTATTATTAACATTTATTCACCTACTACTACTTATCGACTATTATCCACACCCAAAAATGAAAACAAACATCCTTCGCATATCAATTTCGACGTCGACGTTTAACTCTGTGTAACAAAGGACTTGGACTTACTGTCATCATGATACCAGGATATTTAGAGGGGCCAAAAAAGACTTCTCTCCATTCGAGCTCGGCATATTCAGCATATTCTTTGTAATACATAAAGATATCCCATGTCCACTTCGCGTCAAGGGTTGCAATACGTACATCATAAACATCTCCACTAGTAGACTGGCCGATGTTTCTGAGCATTTCGGGGAGGGTCAAAGCCCTCTTGATATTCTTGAAATTGCAATACTTCCGCTTGACATCTGGTGGTAGATGCTTAAGTAACGATTTAGCACTGATGTTACACTTCGGGGCACCATCCCATACTTCTCGTTGTTCTGGAGTTAGGCTGTTCCTCATGATTGAATGTTTTACATCCATATCATGTACAACAACAAAGCCGTCTTGAGGGACTAGTCTTACTGCTTTGATGAGTTCATCAAAAACGAGATGAGCATCACTACCATACTCGTTGACGCATGCCGTGGTGATACCATGAACTTTTGTTGCAGACTCTGTTATCTGTTCATATCCTCCTCCATAGGGCTTGAGAAGGTACTGCTTTGTTTCGAGCATAGTACCATCCGCATCGCACAAGATCCACGCTACCTCTACCACACGGCCGGTATGTACTTGATGATTTCCGTGTTTGCAATTATGGGTCTGTAGATCGATGATTATGTATTTAGTATTTGTTGGTAGTTGACGATCGGGCGATGTTGTCATATCCCATTGATTCTCACGTTGCCACTTTGAACGCGCGCGTATGGCAGTGGTGTCTTTAATCGGCCCGCCGTTGTAGGTGAACTTTATTACCATGTTAAACAGACGACGGTATGAATGAAACTTTACTGAACTGGTAGCGATGGCGGCAATAACTATTGATGTATGTGTGAATGTGATGTTGATGGGTTGTATTATTTGATGTGTGTTATGTTGTGCTTTTAATTTATGTTATTATGATGAAGATGTAACAAAATGCCCGCCATGGTATCCTAGAGAGAGTGTGATAGTAGCAGCAATAATCCTAGTAGCACCTTTGCTTGTAGGCTGAGCCTCCTCGTAGTAGACCATAAATCCAACTATTGATATTTACAAAAAAATATGTTGCATCGCGGCACCTATCGCCATGAATAGCCGTAAAGTCGCCAAAGAGGTACCAAAGCTCGGTTTGTTCTCCACATCTATATATTTATTCCCATTGTTGATAGCCAAAAATAGGGCTCTTGATAAGTGGTGACTTGTCTACGCTAAACTCTAAGCAAAAGGTGCTCCTTCCAGTGCTCATAAATATAATAGTCCACTTTATTGTTGTATAAACTAATAGTCAACTTCTCTGCAATTATACCGATCAATGCACCGTCACTGAATCGTCTATCATCACTCGCATATCATTTTAAAATCGTCGTCGTCCATCGATATCAAACACTACTACCGTCGTCATCGTCTGCATCGTCACCGCTAACCTCTTTATGATAGTTCACCTGACATCGAAGCTATAAGTAATAACCGACTCCATTTGATCTATAGTAACTACAAGGCAATCATATATAACGACACGTCGACGTCGTCGCATATCAAGCATCACCGCCGCCGAATATCACCGCCATCGTCATCGCTCATCCTCGATTATTGCAATCATATCGTCCACCATACCACCTCTCCATCGACTGTTCTAGGTAAGTACTCTTTCTAACTATATCAAATGACAAGATACATCATCTAAGTAGCGGATAAACAAGTCGATGAGATATGCATATGACACTCATCTCTTTATATCATTATTAGCTGTGTATCATGGGCGGATATGATAGACTCTTATCGACTGTACCCCTCCTAGCAAATGATGTCTCAAGGCGAAGACCTCACTCTTCAAACTCCATATCAAGCAGGTGGCGGTTCAACAATGAGAATGATATCGACATAAAAGTATCCGAAGTGTTAGGCAAGTATGTAACATTTACTATCAACAAGATGAGTAATATGGGCATGATGACTCCTTTCTGTGGCAGTAAAGAGATCTTAGATCTAACACCCGATATTGTGGTAAGCTTAGTACCTTGCATTTAGCTGTTATAATACATATGCCGTGCCTTTTCGCCTTTTCTCACATTACATTATTTTATACATAGTCGTCGTCGATAGAAGATACCCAAGAAGATAGCCAAGAAGATACCTATTACTCGATGTCATCTATGAGTAGTAAAGAAGATTGCTTGAAGGATTGTGGGCTGTGTCAATCTACACTCTTCTACGATGAAGAGTCTTCTAGTACTCAGGAAGATACCCAAGCCCTCGAAGATACCCGAGCCTTAGACGATACCAATAACGATGCCAACGAAGAGTTTAATACTCTCACATATACGAGCTCATCATGCATGATGACTCCTTTCTGTGGCAGCAAAGAGAACTTAGATCTAATACCCAACATTGTGGTAAGCTTAGTACCTTGTATTTAGCTGTTAGATACATATGCCGTGCCTTTCTCACCTTTTCTCACATTATTTTATACATAGTCGCCAAATTCGTCGATAGAAGATACCCAATGCCAATCATCAATCTTCGGCGATGAAGAGTCTTTTACTCAAGAAGATACTCAAGCACAAGAAGATATCCATAACAATGCCAACAAAGAGCTTGATACTCTCTCATGTACAAGCTCATCTAGTGGTGAAGTATACTCAAATACAACTCCACCACTTGACCAATCTATATTCATTAGATCTCCGTCACCTCCATACAAGATACATAAAGTTGAATTTCATCCGTCGAAGAAGATAAGTGACGTGAAGAGTGAGGTGCAAACTACTCAACTCGGTCTACACCCGACAGAATACATACTACAAATCTCGGGACCATGGCCAAAGTTACTTAAAGATAATTGCTCGCTCCATGAATATAACATTCACAAGAATGCAACACTTGACATCAAACTTTTACAAACTTCCACTACCAAGCCAAGAATTGATCGTCGTCTTCTTGGTGGTGCCAAAGAAGAAGTAAGATGTGAATCGTGTGATGCCTTTATTGGAGAAGAGCATACTGAACAGATACAGCATCTTCAAGCTATGAATTCACCAATGTATTGTTGGATGTTCGGCTATAGTTGTGGCGAAGACAGAGAAAGTGGTCATGTTTATACAAGAGAGGAGTTAGAAGGCATGGCCAGGGGTGACTTACGAAAGCTATACAAGTCAAAAGGCGTATCATCAGGTGGAAAGAAGGAAGATTATATAAATCGATTTATGGCTGCTCAGGTAGCTGGGTTTCCATCGAAGCAACCATCAAAGACTGCGAAAACTGCGAAAGAGAGGAAACGCAAACAAATAGCCAATGAGACTTCTAAGAAGAGGCGGGAAAGGCAAGCAAACGATACTAAGCAACGTGCTCAAGCCAGGGCCGTTAAGAGAGCTGCTGGTATACAACCCACTCTCGATAATATGATATCAGATGTGCCTGGCAGTGACTACAACTTTGAAAGCTTCACGGAAGTTCCTATATCTGCACGTCGACTGTTTGGTGTCAACAGTGGTGGATGGGCAGAATTTGGCCCTAATCGGTTGATTGCCTTCTTACATGTAATGGATAGATTACTAGATAGGAAAGATACTTCTGCAATTCACAAGTTGAATAGCTTGTCAGAACTGAGCGTCGAAAGATATGAAACGTTCTCTAAGACTACAGAACAAGTATTTAACTTAAAAGATACAAAAGCAGCCCTAGATTATCAACATCAAGTCAAGAATGATGAGTCACGAGAGATGAATTTTGAAGAAGCAGTACTCGAGTGGTATGCTACTAATGACGTCATCTCATTGGAAGACCGTAAAGCCATGCTACCTAAACCGTGGTTGGAATCTTTAGTTGGCTTGGAGCTAGAGGTTCCATTCAATCCTGGCAAGATAGATCGTATTGATTATACATCTAAAGATGGGAAGTTCTATATTTACAAGTCTGGTGGTGTAGATTATCCAACATCATATTCTACTGTCAAGAAGTACTCAGATAAGAACCTCAATCTTTCAAAAGATGAGCCTTACATCGATCTTGCATTCAATATTAGATGTGAGGCTACATTGAGAGAGCTAAGAGATGTCGATAGCTCAATGTCCGCCGACTGTGAGAGTTACCTTGAGAAGGCTAAGATACTTTGTAATCATGCGATACGAGAAGTAGGTGTATATATTTATACACAGTTGATTACACCCGAACGACAACGAGACTTGATGCTCAAGTATTATCGATCCCAAGGAATCGGGGTATCTTGGGCTACCGATGAGAAAGATAGAGAATCTGCTCGATTACTCACTTGTGCTTGTTGTGGTTTGAGGGATATGAATAATGAGAGTAAATCTCGTTCATATTGTAAAGTCGACTTATCAAATACAAAGATTCAACGTGTGCTTAAGTTGAGAGATGAAGTCGACTCAGACTCTAATGATACCAACGACGAAGGCGACGATGGCAAAGTACAACCGAGATATTGGACTCTGCAAGATCACAGGCAAGCTATGAAGATGGATCCTGTATCAGTACCGTACAACGACGATGGGGATTCCAAGGAAGTTGAGACTTGGAGATTGAACTCTGTCTGGCCAGCAAAGAAGCCCGAGGAACTTGTTGAAGGCAAAGAAAAGCTACCAGACTACATGTTTGGCAAGGATGGAGAGCCAGTATACTATCATCTACACCCCGAATTCGTCGACGAGGAATTTGTCTCTGGCGAGCTTAAGAAGAGATACACTGCCATTATTTGCTCTGAGTGTAAGAACAGTTTAGATGCTGGTGAGATACCACGACGGTCAATAGCTGCTGGAGTCGACTTGGGAGATGCCAATAGAATCGGTTTAGAACCTCTAACCGACCGAGAACGTCAGATTATTTCCAAGGTGAGGCATTACATGCTAATCATTAAGATCGAGAGCAACATTGATTATAATAGAACGAAGGAGAAGGGTCAGTCAGCAGTCAAGGGATGTGGAATATATTTTGATGACGACAGTCCACAAGTCGTATCTGATTTACTTTC
>Ga0214477_100782_pt1 | contig 19992 bp, 18 predicted proteins | sample M1_20Mar14CPVII9_FD_165058 | JGI IMG/M metagenome (GOLD analysis project Ga0214477, IMG submission 165058) | Marine eukaryotic communities from Monterey Bay, California, United States - M1_20Mar14CPVII9sort6BwellC16 | ecosystem: Environmental > Aquatic > Marine > Unclassified | place: USA...
ATCGTAATACCGTCGTTGATGAACAGGCAGTCTTTGTTGATATTGAAGGTAAGGGATTAGAAAATTATAAGAATGAATTACTAGAGTTCCGTACCATGCCGGGTGATATGCTAATTTGGCATCCCCGGACGATTCACAAGGTTGATGGACCTAGTGATGGTATATGGACATCCTACCGCCGTGTCTTGGGAGGCACGGTAGCCAAGGGTGGAAGTACCTACCATGACAAGCGAGGCACCGGCGGTGTCCTGTCTGACCTGGGCAGACATAATATGGAAGATGGTGACAAGTTATCAAGTTCATTCTTCCCAATTGTTTATCCCGCCTTTGATAAGAATGAGGCAAGAGATCGTGATGGAGGAAGTGTCGGTCGTGACATAAGAGATATAGCAACGAAGCTTGGTGGCCTAGCCGGTAAGGCATCCGGTGATAAGTTCTCATCGTTCTTCAAGGTACTTGGAAGTCAATCCAAGTAAATGTTCTCTCCAAGACAAGTATGAACAAGCACCGTTTGGGGATGACGATACATCCTTTAACGAGTAGGGTGCCGTGAAACTAGATCAGACTAATGCCAGGCTCCTACTCGTTTCTATCAACTACCTCCATATATCCAAGAATAAGTAGATGTGAATTAATGTTAAAGTCTCTTTGAATGATAAACTTACTCTTTACTTTTAGTTCTATGGAAGGTGTCACCTTGTATAACCGATACTATGTCAAACCAACTTCAATAATATTTGTTCATTGTCATATGAGGCAGCTTCATCTCTCTGACTGCTCTTTATCTCACCCAAGTATACTTGATAAGCCTGTAAAGCGGCAGTGTAATCATCTTTTGTTGCATTCCCATTTGAATATAATTGTTGGATCTTCTTCAAAGAGCGATTGAGCCCACACCTCGTAGCAATTAACCAGTGTTTGATAGCTCTAACAATATCCTTCTGCTCGTGTACGCCAAGATTGTACCTTGCTCTTACATCCCCCTTCATAGCTCCTTGTTCATAGTATTGTACAGCCTTCTTTTTATCCACTTCCACACCTTCACCTTGATCATATGCATGGCCAATATTATACAATGCTGAAGCATGTCCAAGTTCTGCCGGCCGTTGCCAGAGTTTAAATGCCTTAGTATAATCCTGTGGTAGTCCGTGTGCCCCATGATAATACCAACATCCTAAACTATTCATTGCATCAGCATCATCCAGCTCTACTCGTTTCTTAAATCTGCCAATGCTCTCCTCATCTGAAGTAGGTCCAGGAGTTCTACAAAAGGGACACAGACCAATACCTCCATCACTCATTTTAACAGCATGAATACATCCACTGCATATTGTTTTTCCACAACATGCTTTGTATCTCCTCCCTGTAGTAAAAATGATGGCATCCGTAAGAAACAGATTGGACAATCTTCATATAGCAACGGTGGTTGTTTGAAGAGTGCCTCGTCGTGTAGCTTAGCAGCGTGTTCAGCAGCAAGTCTTTGATGTTCTTCACACTCTTTCTTATGTTTGTGTCGATGTTTCTTCTTGCACGATGCGTTGCAATACATTACCATCTTACATTTGTTGCAGGTATTGATGATATCATTTCCCTCTTTGCCACAATTTGCACATGTTGGTATACCATCAGCTGACTTATCACCACTAATACTCATATCATTCAGTAGCTCACAAGATGCACCAACATTTTTTTGTTCACATGATGTGCACTCTTTTTTGCTTAATGATATCCCCTCATCATCCGTACTATCAGGCTCAGCACATATTGGACTATCATTATTACTCGGTAGTCTGCTCATCCTCCTCTTATTGATTGTCTCATAGCCGACACAGGACACACTAACAAAACAAATCATTTTGTGGGAATAAAATACATCATATGCAAATCTCAAAATGCTTGTAGGATAGATTGAGAATGATGATGATAGCGATGCTCAATATACTGCTTGTCTCTATATCGAGAGGCGGTAGACTCAATACCATTGCATTTGGCGGCGGCGGAAGGAACCTAGCATCTCTAACTCGGGGTAGTTGCAATGCAAAAAATATCTTTGTGACATCATCATTCTCATCTATCACTCAGAGTAGTTGCAATGCAAAACATCATAGCTTGGTAACATCATACAATTCTCTACGTGATATAATAGAAGAATCAAGTGGTACATCAGACGATGGGTATTTTCGTATACATTCCGATACCAAGGATAGATCAACTTCCTTAATGACAAAGAAACAGCAAGATCGTGACAAGCGTAATCAAAAGAAATCATTAGTTGATAAAGAACGGGGATTCAGACCATCCCCCTCAACTAATCTGCCAGAGTATGCACAAGTTCGAAATCATCGTGATGTTGGTGATTATACTGATCCAATGAGAACTTCTAATAGGATATCACCACAATCATTAGTTCAAACTGAGGTAATTACTCGACCTATTCCCACTACCAAATTACCCGAGTATATGAGACATACGAATCATCGTGATGTAGGTGATACGAGACAGAAGACTAATTTGAAGAAGACATCATTAGCATCTCTTTCTTTGGTGGGGAGTGAGGGACGTATCAGGCCTATACCCACTACCAAAGTACCCGAATATACTCAACCACAAGATCGACGAAGTCCAGGTGATGTTAGAAGAGCTTCTTCTGCTAATACAATGCCCGAGTATTCAACCCCAAAGGATCATCGTGATGTGGGTGATATTCGAAAAGAAACACTAGTTAGGAGAGATTCTTCTCCCCTTGGTTCTCTTTCAGGAGAAAATGTTCAGGTTAGAAATAGACCCGTTCCAAGATTTAACAATTTGCCTGATCCCCCTCCTCTTGGCTCTTTATCTGGTGAGAGTGGAGTTAGATATAGGCCTGTTCCGAGATTTGCTAATTCACCACCCTCTGCTGATAATAAACCAAGTCAACCGGTATCATCATCAGGAGAAGCAGTTAAACCAGTAGTAAAACCAAAGATACCATCGGTAGATGTAATCACCATTTCAGATGCATATGATAGTGGTAATGGCGAGATTGTATCAGCTCGAATCATTACTGATGATGATGATGATTGTGACCTCGCTGTTAATGTGAAGATTAAGCCTGACCCTTACACTGATCTTGAACAGAAGCAGCACTTCCAAAGCTTCAACTTTAGGGCCACACTTAATCATAACTCAAAGGCACTCAAAGGAATCTTTGGTGGTTTGAAGAGCATTAAAGTCAAGTACATATTGGAGAATGCAGGAGAGGCGTCGTATGCTGCTGCATTTAAAGGTTATTCGACATTTGTCTCTACTAAAGCTAACCCATATGACTCAGAGGCTTGGGAGAGGACATCGGATTGTGAATTTAACGACAATGGACAGTTGATATGGACACATGTTCATTCTGTGAAGGATGGTCCTTCTTCTGCATACTTTTCGTACTTTCCACCATATTCGTATGAAAGACATTTGGATTTAATTGCGAAATGTGAAGAAACAGAAGGTGTAAGTGTGAAATCATTAGGGCAGACTATTTCTGGAAAGGAGATTGATTATATCACTGTTGGGAGTGGACCTCGTGTATGCTGGATCAACCACCGCCAACACCCTGGAGAGTCAATGGCTTCTTTTTATGCAGAGGGATTGTTGAATAGGTAAGATATTGCAGTTTGGTATGAAGTGATATCTTTGATTATATCCTTTATACTAACGCTATCTACGATTTTTCAGACTTTGCGGTCTCGATGGCAAGTGGGATAAAGTTGCAGAAAAAGCTCGTGAGTTATATACCTTTTATGTTGTTCCCAATATAAATCCGGATGGTAGCGCCAGTGGATACCTTAGAACAAATGGAGTTGGCAGTAATCTCAATCGAGAGTGGTGTCCTTCCCCTGCTCCAATGGATGACGGTGGTGATGATAAAGCAAGTATGTATGAAGCACCTACACTTGAACGATCACCCGAAGTTTATCATTGTCTTCAAAAGATGGATGAGACGGGATGTGATGCCTTTCTCGATATTCACGGCGACGAGGAGCTCCCTTTTAACTTCCTCGCTGGTTCAGAGGGTATGAGTGTTTGGTCACAGAGATTGGAGAGCCTTCACGGTGCATTCTTAGCCTCATACGAGCGAGCAAACCCTGATATGCAAGCAAAAGTTTCCTATGATCCCGACAAACCAAATGAAGGTATGAAACACATTTGTTCTAATCAGATTGCAGAGCGATTTGATTGCTTTGCAGGCACTCTAGAGATGCCCTTTAAAGAGATCCACAATGGAGAGGCAGGTTGGGGGCCTGACCGAGCTAAAGAGTTGGGGGCTTCTGTACTTGATGCTTTATGTTATGTTCAGCCTTACTTGAGAAGTGATGAGCCATTTTGGGAAAGCCTACCTGAAGAAGATGCCTATATCAAGCCTTCGAGCAAGTACTAAGATGTGTAATACTTTAGATTATTAGCTAATTGTGTGTATGTTTATGTAACACCATTAGATACTGACCCTCACCTTAAATTTGATACCAATTGTCTACTAATTCTATCATTCCATCGAGCTGGTCGAATAAATATACCCGTTAGTGTCTCATCAAATCCTAAATCAAGCATCGACTTGACATATGTTTCATCTCTACTAGTTGGTGGCTCAAGTTGCTGATGACACTCCCTAACATCAAGGAACGAGAGGCTACTATCAGAATTCTTCAAAGCGCGAGCTAATTGTCTACCACTATTGGAGGTACTTCCCACACTACCTATGTTTAGCTGCCGACATGCATAAAGTCTTAGTTCAGACAAGGATGTACAAGCTGTGATCAATCGACACACACCGGATATTGTCAACTTTGTGCAGAAACTCAAATCAAGTGAGTATAGAACTGGCATCTTCTGTGATATTGTCTCGAGAGAAGCGTCTGTGATTCGTCGAACATATCGAAGCTTAAGGTGAACAAGTTGTGGCAGAGATATTGCGCTAACAAACTCATCTGTCAGTCTGTGACATTCACTTAAACAAAGTGAACGGAGATGAGGAAGAGAAGCTTTGTTAAAACTCTTTGCAGCAGAGTCATCAAGATTGTGACATCCCCATAGATTCAATATGATAAGCTTCGAAGGAGTAGTTTGAAAGTCAGATAATGATGACGGTCGAGGTAAAGATGCACTGGTGGTGGTATGTAGTGTCTCCTTGTCCTCCTCTCTAGAGAAGTTAACATACTTGAGATGAATGTTACCCCACAGGGTAATCTGGACCAAGTTTTTGCAATTCTTTGTAATGATGTCTACACTGCCGTTTGTCAGTTTGTAATTGTCTTTGCAGTGCAGTACCTCCAACTTGGTCAAGTGTTTACCAATAGCCACGCCTGCTTCATCATTTAGTTGGTGTACTTCCGATATATCTACCACTCGAAGGTTATTGCATGATTCAAACAATTGTACTACACCAGCGTTTGTAACATTCATCAATCCTTTCATATATAGTACCTCAAGCCGTTTACCAAGAGATGAAGATACTAATTTGAGTGTTTCATCTGTGATGGACGATAAACGGCTAATATCTAATCTTCTAAGCTTTCTTAGATTGGGTAGCGATTGATGTAGATCAATTGAAGGCTGTAGAGCCGTAAAGTCATTAAGGACTAGCGACTCCAATGATGAGTGTGAGTGTTTCAAGAGTCCTTTAAGGATAGACCTTGGTGAATGGTGATTTTGAAATGTAGTTGACGGAGAAGAGTTCATTATATGTCTTGGGAATAGATTGGTATCATTGACATCTATAACACTCGTAATGCCCTGCTCTTTCACTCCATCTCTCCATGAGCTACATACTAATTGACACTTTGCTCTTTCTCTAATTGTAAGAAAGGGTAGGATTAGCGGTAGTGTAATTTCACAAGGACTTGTTCTAGGACGTTTTGATGGAGATGATGGAGGACTAGGTAACTTTTGTATCAATTGTATTTGTGAATCAACTGCTGAACTCAAAGGTGTATCCTCAGCATTATCAGTGGTCAGATGGAGTAATGGATCTTGTCTCTTGAGTAATACCCTTTCATGTTCTCTAAATAATGATGTAAATACCCTTGATTCAGTATAAGTACTACTTCTTTCGCTGTTCTCTGACACATTTGCAACTTTATTATGAATTGCAACAGTGTCATCGGTATCAAAATAATCTCGAAAGACATACTCAACTTTCAATATCTTTGTAGTACCAGGACAACAATCCCCGAAGACTGTATTCATAGGTCTACCATCCATTAATGCAAATGATTTACTAACTCCTTGCAATACATCATCTTCATTATTATCGCCAGATGATATACTCATGAGTGCTCTTAGAAAAGGAAGCACATCCCGTGTATGCGGTACATATGTCTCTTGAACATTATAATCAACTAACTTCCCATCTAATAATCTTCTACTCTCGGCTGGACCGTAGGTTGCTGATATTATATGCAATTGAGTTTGTACAATTTGTTTCATTGGTTGGGTAGAACTGAACGAACTGCACTTGAGCCACACCAAAAAACTCTCTACAGCAACTCTACTATCTGTCCATCTATTACTATCAACCTCTCTACCTCTGAACTGAATGTACTGTTGTACGCTTATGATACGAGTAAAACTTCGCGGTATCCTTCTCTATAACCTTCTCGAAAACCTTCTCATTTGACAAGCTTCGCATATTATCGATTAGAATTAGGATGCATGATCATGATGAGTTGTACATATTGCAATCCTCCCTATTGTGGCCTTGATCTGCCGTGGATTGAAGCCTCAGGTATACTTGTTTTTCGATGTGAAATTAATGAAACAACGAGATTATGTCTATGAGATGATAATAATAAGATACCATTGGAGGAGTATTATGATGACGTTACCGATGATACCTACTTGATATGGGCTCTGTGCTGCAGTTGAAATATGATAGTAGTAGACAGCGGTGCCTTCAATGTATAATATTCGGAAAAATGTATTGTTTTCAAGTTTTCGAGAAAAGTTTTAAATTGCGCAGAGGTCAGAGGTGCACTGAAAATCATAACTTATTTATCTTCACAAACGTGGGTAGCCCATCAATCGAGTATACGTGTGTTGTATACCTCTATTGGTGGTTGGCTAGCGGTAGTAATATTTACACATTTAACATTATTATCGGTAGCTTTTGTTAGTCGGTGCACCTATCATAACAACTTCACGTCAATCATATCATCATGTTTAATAACAACAATAATATCACCATTCCGCTCGATGCAGTCATTCCGGCTGAATGCATCACATACAGTGGCATGTATACGCAGTCTCAACAGGGTGTGATCGCATATTTCATCGAAACGAATTTATCCTACAAATGGTTGATTGCAATCAAACCAAGTAATGTTTGTATTTCAGCCTATATTATTAACACGTGGCCTGAAGCAAGTAGTAAGTTCCCACAGCTACTAACGATCAGTAAATCTGCATTAAACAACTGCCTAACTACGCAGATGAAGACATGTATTCCTCGTCGATTGCTTGATATATTGTGGCAAGACCCCAACTGGCTCCCTCCCGAGTTGGCAGTTCGTCAGCAGCGTGGTGAAACAATACCACACCTTGATATCCCACCGTGTCCATATCAACAACAAGTCACTACCGTGGGTACCCAGCAGCAGCAACAGCAGTCTATTGATTCGTTTCTTAATATGCAGCAGCAACAATATAACCAGCAACAGAACGGTATCTTAGATGATACGTCAATGGCTCCGAGTACAGCCGCATCAATGGCGATGAGCACCGGCAACATGTCTAGTTATACTACTCCCCAAAGTGTGGCCGCCATGTCTAGTGCTCACTCTCGGCCAACTGGCGTTATGAGTACTAGTCCAGGTGTGTCCGCTCAACAGATTCAGAGTCGTCGTCAACAGTGCAGTGGTGGGCAGCAACATAATTTCGCTATGCCTAGTTATACTAATCAACAAACGCATGTTGGTTCGTATGGTGTTCAGCAGCAGCCTGATGAAATGTCAGTGGCTATGAGTACAAGCGACATGTCCATGCCTAATGCTTATACTACTCAGCAACCTAGCATGACTGGTCCAAGGTTTGCTAATCAGGGTCGTTGTCAACAACAACGTTTCGCCGATGATGCGTCAGTGGGTGCAAACTCTCACATGAGCATCGACCAAAGTGTGAGCGGTAAAAGTCAGCAGGTATATCATCATTCTGGTAATAACATGCGCCCGTTTAGTAATGATCAGGCTGGTATTAGTGGGTACAATCATCAGCAACAACTTCCTACAATTAATGATTCAATTCAACAATCCAACCATGTCCCTACTGGATTCCATTCGTCTACTCCTGATAATGGCAGTGATTGTTTCCAAAGACAAGAGCAAGTCGTCCATCAGACACCGTCTGTATGGAATCAGTACAGAGATGGCTCCGCTTCGTCCCGGAAAGCCAAGCGGAGACGTGGTGAAGAGACGCCTGATGATGCCCTTCCCGTTGCGAGTCTTCCCCATCTACGGCACAATGCACGAGTTAATCCAGACTTGGTAAAGAAGTATTTATCCCTGCCACTTGAAGAGTTGATGAAGTTGGAAGTCATGCAGGTCGAATCCGAAGATGATATGATGGATCTTACTCTAGATGGATATAGTGGGTCGGTCGAGAGTTTGTTGGGCGGTGACTTAGATGAAGTGAAGTTCAGACGGGTACTGACACCAATGCTAGCAAGTCCTGGTTGTAAGGATGCCGGTTCTTTTGCTCTAGACTTGCTGGCCAAATCCAAAGAACCAGTCGCTTCGGCGGGAAAGATTGCCAAAACCCTTAATAATCAGATAGCTTTCCCAGAGCTTTTATTGAAGACTTGGGCAGACGATATTGATAAAGAGAAGGCAGAAAAGAAGCGTCAAATGGAGGAAGAGATTGCCAAGATTCGGAGGGATTTCGAGGTTGGAGAGCATGAACGGAATGCTAGGAAGTCTGAACTGACTCATAAACTTGGGCTTGTATTGAAGAAAAAGTCATATGTTGAAAAAGTTACCACTCGTGTGATGAAGACGAGCCAACGTGCAAATCTGATAAGCAAGATTTACAATTGCCATGCCTCAAATCAAAACCACAATAACGAGGAATGGTTGGGTATTGGTGAAGAACTCCTCCCTTTGGTTCGTGGCTTCGAAGATTCTCTTCTTCGTAAATGTTTTCCCCAAGCATTACTCGATCAGTCTGCATGGGAGCGTTCCCGAGTTAAAGAGGTCGAGGATAGCCTCGCTGGTCTAATGAGTTACGCTAGAACTCAGCTGGATATCAGCACTGGTCCAAATGATGACGACCAATCTGCTGTTACGTTGCCAACGTTTTTTGCCAATGGTGTGACAGCGTCAAACGATGATGAGGATGAGGTGGAAGAGACACGTCAAACTGAATCCACTACTGTTCAGACAACAATGGAGCAACAGACAGCCGCTGTTGGTGGCAGTGCATCACAAGCTCATGGCCACGTACTCCCCACGACAACGTCTGTCGAGGAGACTCCCTTTCAGTCTGCAAGTACTAGCAACGGCCCAAAGGCTGATGATGATTCATTGTTGAGTTTTAATATGAACATGAGTGTGAACTCCTCTGTTGCCCCTCCATTAGCCACTGGTATTCACACAGCTGTGCAAAAAACACCCGTTTTCAAGTCTGCTGATGTTAGTGACAATGTATCTACTACTGATACGGAAGCCACCGAAATGTCGATGGGTCTTAAGTCAATTCCAAGCATCACTGGCTCTTCTGTGAAGGCCTCGGCTACCTCTGGTGTCCCCGGTCGTCAGCAAGGAGGGCCTACCTTGCCTACAGTTGAAGATGGTAAGTTGATTTGGTTCATATTCCTTCTTTCCTCCACTATGTGTAGGGCACTTCTCACTGTTCTTCTTTTCAGTTTCCGTTGCCAGTTCGTTAGGATTAAGGAATATAAACCTCCATCCGAATACGAAGGCCGGCGACAATCCTTTAATGACCCCAGTCAAAGGACGCGATTAATGCTGATATTAAGTGCAGTTTCTTGGTGGCAGTTTCTTGGTTGGTGGTATTGTTGTGTTGTATTGTGTGGAGTCTCTATTGTTCAGTAAGGGGGTTATATGGGTAAGTGTAAAATGGTTAATGTTGCGTTGATCTTGTTCATCTTCTGCCTTGACATTTCTTTTGTGCTTGGTCAAGTTTATATATTCAAACAGGGTGGAAAACTCAACACCTCGAATTATTGTAGATCAGTACATATAAGATGACCATGAAGCCCGCCTCTTCAAATGTTCAGTTGTATGAGATTGTTTGTGAAGAAAGATTAGTTAGCAGCTATATGCTAGCTACGTTTGTGTGTAATGAGAGAGAAGGAATCAAATTCGGATAATAAGAGTTAAGGTAGATAAAGCTAGTGATGAAAGTGATTGAGAAGAACTTGTACCTATTATTGCTCATCGTTATTGTAAGGCTACGATCTACATTATAAATCAATCAATTCTATGCTGCTCAAAAAGTCAAAGAGCAACATTCTGTCATCTCCTTCCACCACCCTGTCTACTTCTTTGATTAGTTCTTCTGCTGTTACTTCCAGCACGATTCTCATCATCTTCATTGTTATTCCTAAAGTACAAACTTGATTGATTGATCTTAAACCCATATACACGGGGTACATATTGTTGAGAAGGTCGTACGGGTATCATTTCCTGAGTATTAATGAGACATATGACATGAGCGAGTTGTGCCAATCCAAACAATCAACAAACCTCAAAGCAATCATACATGTCAAAAAAAGACACTTACCGGATGTGTCATTAAATATAAATGAGGAAATGTAGTACCAAAGTATGCCCCGTCAATATTCGCCTGCCTAGTACTCTTCGGAAAAAATAATCCATGACATCGTGGACAAAATACATTCACGGTATAATTCCTAGGTAAATCACTCAACCCCACCGGCAATACCGGCTGTCCCTGACAAAACACATGTGGACACCGTCCAAAGCTTGCCGAGCGGTACTTTTCATACATGGCATGCATACCACGATTTGTAACAATATACCGTGCATGTATCAACCCATATAACATTTCGGCTGCACTTTCAACAATCTCCTGTTGTTCCTCCGTTAATGAATCTTCCATTGGCATCTCGACATCTAATACCATATCCAATGCGTAGTCGTAATATGGTACTAATCCATTCAACCCTGTTAAGTTGAAATCATCCTGGATGTAATCCTCGTCAACCTCACAGAAGAATTCATTACCACGTAATCCGCAGAACCAGGCAATCCATGAACCATCCTCGTCGGATGCTGACATTTCAGATGAATCTTCCTCTTCCTCTTCTTCTTCGTCGTCGTCCTCATCTTCTTCGTCTTCATCTTCTTCGTCTTCTTCATCCTCATCTTCTTCTGATTCATCTTCTTCATTATTGATATTGTTGGCGGTCATATTCACTGATTGAGATGCTCCACCATCCTTCTTCTTCTTTGCAATTCCACTTCCACCGCCACCTCCCAATCCACTACCGACAACATTGTGTGGTGGTAATCCAACACCACCTCCACTACCCAATCCACCGCCACTCACTCCTAAAGGCGTATTACGTCTCACGACACCACTACCATCCACAACTAACTCAGGTGTATCACTATTACCATTACCATCATTACCAACAATAAATGGCATATCCTTAAATGTACTAGCTGCATCCACAGCCTGGGATGTTGTCGTTGATAATTCATTCGATGGTAATGTTGATAATTCATTTGATGGTAAGGTTGATAATTCATTTGGTGGTAGGAGTGTTAATGCCCTTTCCAATGAGCTGTTTGATTCTTGGAGGATTGAGGTTGTTGATTGATCGGGATTATGTGGTACTATTGCATCTTGAAAATGTTGTGGTAATAATTGAGATTGTGGTATATTTTGTTGTGAATGTTGAGAATGAGATTGCGTACCCTGTAATTGCAATTTGGATAAGGCAAGTGATGCCTCATTCGCTGCTTTTAATAATTCATTTCTATTATTGATGGTATCTTCTTCTGATTGTTTTAGTTCACCATTTGTTGTGGGGGCTCCGGTACTATTCTCATTATTGACTATATCTTGTGGTATCGTACAACCCTGTGAACTTTTTAATGTATTATGTTCGTCCAAATCCTTATCCATATGGGCAGTACCATTTTGCAACTCTTCCCCAGAGTGACTTTTTTTAGAATTAATGCCTTTGGTTGGGGAAGTAGAATTGCAATTTTCGGCAGTATCAATTCCACCGCTGCCAATACTAGTACTACTATTTAACATGTCCTCGCCGCCATTAGTAATACCTTGATTACTCCCTTCGTCTTGGGGCTGATTCTGATTATTTTGGGCTGTTATTTGTGCCGCTTGAGAATTGGTATCCCCTACAGTATTAATATTGTCGGCCATACCATCGCCACCGGACGCAATCGGATCTTGCTGCTGATCATCCTGCTGATTTGGGGGTATACCAGCTGGTTCTAATCCTCTTTTAGACGCCATTATATTATTGATTCAGGTTATTGTTACTGAAAAAAATGGGTGATTCTTTTTGAGTTGCAATTTATATCGCCACAATTATGATGGTATTGCAACAATAACACTACGAAATATGAAAGATCTTCTTGATTGGTGGTAGGGGGTGTATTCCTTTTGTGTGCGCTGACCAAGTTGTATATGACTTCCTGACTTCACCAATACATGACAATTTTTTATGAAGGAATCAGAGGGATACAATTCTGGGTAAACGGAGGCTCCAAAGCGCATAGGATACCTTATTTTAGTTTATACCCTGAACCATAACTCGCGATCGTATATCTTACTTCTTGAAGAGAGGGTGAAAATTGAGATTTATTTTGGGGTATATATATTTTCGTGGGATTTAGAGATAATTCATAGATCTCATACATGCGGCTCTAGAGTACTTTATTATAATCTATCTATTGACGGATCGGTCGAGAGGCGAGAATGAGCGCAGTATCATCTAGTAATGATATACCAGTATGTGTCGAATGTGGTACAGACGAGGAGGAGATATCGTCAAACAAAAAAGAGTGCACATCATGTGAGCAAAATATTGATGCACCTTGTGAGATGCTTCATGATATGAGTATCAGCGATGCTTCTTCTAATAGTATATCAACATGTGCTAATTGTGGTAAGGAAGGTAGTGATGTTACGAACACTTGCAACAAGTGCAAGTCAGTTATGTATTGCAACGCGGCATGTAAAAAGAAACATCGTTCAAAGCACAAGAAACAGTGTGACAGACGTGTAGCTGAATTACATGATGAGGTATTATTCAAACAACCTCCTCCACAACATGAAGATTGTCCGATTTGTTTCTTATTTCTGCCTATACTTGATACCGGGGTTAAATACAAGTCTTGTTGCGGGAAAATGATATGTAGTGGATGCTCATACGCACCCGTGTATGATAACGAGGGCAACAGAGCTGATAAAATTTGTCCATTTTGTAGAACTCCTGCACCTAAAACTGAGAAGGAGATAATTGAAAGATATGTGAAACGAATGGATGCAGGGGATGCTTTGGCAATGTACAATATTGCAAATTGCTATTCTGAAGGAATACATGGGTTTCCTCATGATCATAAAAAGGCATTAGAATTATTTCATCGGGCAGGAGAACTTGGTGATGCTAAAGCTTATAATAGTATTGGTTATGCATATGATCATGGAAAAGGTGTAGAAGTTGACAAGAAGAAGGCAAGGCATTATTTTGAATTAGCAGCCATAATGGGAGATGCAGATGCAAGGTATAATCTTGGATGCATGGAGAAGAAGGCAGAAAATATGGATCGAGCCACGAAACACTTCATGATTGCTGCTGAATGTGGAGAGCCCGACTCTGTAAAGATTATCCAAAAGCTTTTCTTAAATGGACATGCAACAAAAGAAGAATACTCAAAGGCTTTACGATCATATCAGATATACTTGGGGAAGATTAAGAGTGTTCAGAGGGACGAAGCGGCTGTGTACTTTGATACTTACAAATATTATTGATCACGGTATAAAAAGAGATTGTAGAACTAAATCCATCTTTATAAATAATAAACAACAAACTATCTTTGCTGGTGTCTCTTCCTCTCTATTCTCGACGTCATAACATCCAACAATAGCTAATCTTCTTCTCCCCTAATACCTATCATATCAAGCACTTGTACTTCAAGCTTTTAGCCTTGTTTCTCGGCTGTAATGTCAGTTAGCTGTTTCTTCAACTCTGCAATCTCCTTACGAGCTAATTCTAATTCACCATAGACGTCTAATGAGCTCCTCTTTGATGGATCAAACTCGACTGAACTCGGGATGGTGCTAAGAACATTCTCCTTCACGAGATAACCGAGTTTTTCATTTGCCTGCTCATTGTTATCATCATCATCGGAGTATCTATCCACCATTGGGCAGCAACTGGAAGATGCGCGTTTCATAATTTATGAAGATGAAAGAGAAGTGATTGCAATATATGTTAGTACTGCGGCTTGCAAAGGTAATCACATAAAGGCAAACTAAGTTCAAATGAAGTATTCGAATGGTCGAGTCTTATTGAACACTGTACCATAATATACAACAAAACAACACAAACTCGGACTTTCCAGACAAAGTTGGGGCTTGGTACTCGGTACTACAAGAGGTTGAGGATGAAAAAGTATAAGATTACATGGCATGCAAAGGATACATCTCAAACTTGCCACACAATATATACTCACTTCATTGCCGGTATACTTGATCTCTCCAGAGGTAAGGCTGAATGTAAAGATGGCAATTGTATCACTATCTTGGTTGGCAACGATTAAGAACTGACCACTGTGATCAAATTGAAAGTGGCGAGGTGTTTCGCCTCTTGTATGGAAAAATCCAACTTGAGCAAGAGTACCACGCTTAGACTTGGCCTTGCTTCCACATCCTTGCTTGACTCTGAAAATGGCAATTGATTCATGTCCTCTGTTAGAGACGATGACGAATCGACCCGACTGATGAACACCTGTTGTTATAAGAAGCAAAAGTGTATGAGATAATTGAATTATGAGCAACTAAGAGCAATCTGTCACGGCAACACTTACAGATACGTCCACAAGTATTCATGGTAGTTGGAAAGGCTGAGGGGACTGTCTTGATACTCTGAATAAGCTTGAGTGTAGATCGGCCTTTGAACCTGTCCATAGACTCCCCGTGCTTTGATGCCTTTGCAATCTCTAAGAGTAGCTCCCTATCGATGGAGAAGACTGCTACCTGTATAATGTTGGTATGAGGTAGGTTTTAATGGCATTAAGTTAGTAAGCAAACACATGATATGTTCAACACACATAGACTAGCCTGAAACTACTTACAGTCGAGGACAACTCATTCACTACATAAGCGATATTGAACCTTGGATGAAACTCAAAGTAGCGAGGCCCATCCGGTTTGCCAGTGCATAGTCCACTAGGAAGAACATTCAACTCTCCTCCAATCTTACCATCCTGTTTGTTATACCAAAACTCTCGAATCAGATCCTTGCCTAGGTCTGGTACGTATGCTACACAACCTTCAATAGGATCAAGCACTAATGCATGAGAATGTGGATCTACTTGTCGTTGAGCAATCGTCGACTCGTCATTATTCGAATGATTAACTCCTCCATCCTTCTTGGCCGCTGCAATCATCGCTTTTCCATCTCGAGGATCGTATGTGCTTTGAATCTCTCCAGTAAACTCTCCAGTTTCCTTGGAAAGGGGGATGACAACTAGTGAACTATCCCAATAGTTGACAGCTATGAGATGACGCTGATCAGAAGAGATTGTTAGGTAGCATGTGCTTGTTCCTCCGGCGTCGACCGCTCCAATCTCTGTTAAACTACCATCACTATGAATCTCATAGGCATATATCATACCATTTGCTTCAATGTCTTCAGTACATGTGTAGACAACGTTGAGTCTGATCAGAAGAGTAGTAGTGTTAGACATGCATAAGATGTGCACATCATATCACAAAATTGCAAACTCACCTAGGATGGAATCTCGAGAATGCTGGATTAACAACCCTATCACCCTCGCCTGCAATATGTAATAATACCAAGCTACCATCGGGTAAGAATCGATATACACGCAGTGTATGCTTACCAGTACTGCCTCGAGGACCATGAGCAAGCTTATCAAAATCGGAATAGGATGTTACAAAGAATAACTGTTGATCAACAAACTCGTCTTCTTCATTATTATTGTTATTGCTGTTGTTATTATCACTTCGTTGAACATATTCTGCATCTAACGATCGAGTGGCTGGTGAATTACCATCACTGGAGGCATCGGACGTGAGGACGCTAGTCATTTGATGTTGAAGAGCATAGGGTACCATTTTTTTCTGTTGTTTTGTTGTTGATTGTTGTTGATTGCAATAACTTACCGGTTGTTTATAGACTGTATAATACTACTGTTGATACTATCGGGGTGCTTGACATGATTGAAGCCTATCTTGTGGCAGAATTTCATATGGAATGGGCGTCAAAAAGGTTATCAAGCTGTTTTGTTCGATGTTGATTGCTTTTGTTAATTTTTGGCGATCCATAGCGATCGGCTCTTGCCAAAAGACAAAAAAGATCCACATCCAGTTCATATCTTTTGCAAGCCTTGCAATAGGATCGATAGTTGTGCAGCCCTTATATACCATTCGAATAAGAATATACAATATGGTACGTCGTTTGTTCATTATGGTTGGCGGCGGCGTTTGATGGTGCAAATTTTATACTCACACACATTTACTATGATATCTTTTCTTTCTTACAGGGATTCTTCAACAAATTAAAGGCACAGGCCCTTGAAAAGGCAAGAGAACAAATTGCAGAATCTTTGGGGGATGAAGCAGCTGCCATGATGAGTAGTATGACCCAAAGCATGGGCGGTGGAGGAGGTGGTAGCGGAGGTAGTAGTGGTGGTGGTCAGCAAATGACTACAGAAGAGTATGAAAACACCAAGCCCGATGAATTGAAGAAGGATATTCGTATGATATCAGGATGTCATGATAAGCAAACTTCTGCTGATGTATCAAATGTGTCATCCTTTCAATTACCTGATCCTGCTGGTAAGTTTATTAGTGTTTTGTGGGCAGTAGATTTGTATTTTTATATATTGATATGTTATTGTCTTCTTGGCTGTGTGGTAGAGGTGTTTGCACTACATTATTGTCATGTACATTGGCTTGTATTTCATATCTATCATTTGCTAATCACTAATTCTATGCATACATTCATAAAACAGGTAAGGCTGGCGGAGCATGCACATCTACTCTTCTAAAGATATTGTATGCCGATGAACATGTTCCTGAAGAAGATTTAAGTTTCACTGAAGTATTAGATCAGATGCGCTCTCAATTGAAACGAGGAGGATATTCGCAGATACCACAACTCAGTTCAATGAATCCAATTGACGTCTCACATAAGTTTGATTTGGTACCTGACACTGCTACTGGAACAAAGCGTGCAGTCATGAGTAAGTGAAATGTATGACATGTCTTTTGTCACTTTTTTGGCATTATCTAAACTTAATTATGTTGGTTCTAGTTGGGATTAACTACGTTGGGGATTCACCTGGGGAGTTGAGTGGATGTTGGAATGATGTTCTCAACATGAAAAAGTATATAATGGACGTGCACGGCTTTGAGGAGGACAATATTGTTGTGCTAATGGATGATGGGAATCACACAGAACCTACTGCTTCAAATATTATCCGAGCCTACAAAACGGTAATGGCAGAGGCCGAGGATGGTGATGCCATCTTCCTTCATTACAGTGGACACGGTACAAAGGTGAGTCTAATACGTTTTGTATGCATTGACACAACATGTGATTTGGAACTTATCTGTATCTTTCTTAAGATACGCGATGATGACGGGGACGAGGCAGATGGTTATGATGAGGCACTTTGTCCTAGAGATTTCCAGTCCGCTGGAATGATTCGTGATGATGATTTATACGACATTTTAGTCAAGGGATGCCCAGACGGAGTACATATGGTTAGTTTGATGGATTGTTGTCACTCGGGAACGATCATGGACCTTCCATACATCTTCAAGGCGGATGGAAGTCAGACTGAGATGATCTTAGATCCAGACCTCAATCTCGATGCATTCATTCAACAAATTAGTGGCAAGTTGCTGGAATATGTACAGAAGAGGATTGCAGAACGTGCCGGCATGTAAGATGTGGTGAGAAGGGAGATATAGAGGAAATCAATGTTGTGTGTGGATAGATGGAACGCTTTGACTTGTGGTAAGCATTTAATTTACTAACAATAGAGAGAAGCTATCTACTTTCAACAACGGATAATATCCTAGGATACCGATCAGGATTCTATAAATTTGGCAACTGGCCATCTAGTACGCCAAATGGCATATAGGTCAGATTAGGGTTAGGAGTATGAAGTATAAGGGCTCGAATGACCTAGGTAAAATGTTGTTATCTTATTTGATTAGTTATCTTAATCTTCCCCAACTTATTTGATCGTTATCGTATCTTAAATGGTCCCCCCCAAAATTGTTAGATCTATTCTTCCCTATCAAGAGATCTGTTACGGATTGCTGTTTGGCGGTGGTGTTGCTTGATCTTGCAAGTGTTTCATCTCCTCTGCCATACGAACATTATGATCCGCAAGGTTACGTCTTGATAGGAATCGTTTACGTGGAACTGAGCTCTTAATAATCGGACGTGCCGAAGCAGACTCCGAATCTTGAAGCTCTTGCTCGTCAGAAGCTTGTTGCTCCTGTTCAGTCTCATCTTCCTCTGACATTGTATTACTTGACGTGCCAGTACTTGAGGTACTATTACCATCATTCCGTGTGGCATCACTGGAGGGTAGATTCTCAATAGAAGATGAGGAACTGCCATTAGTGGTACATCCTGATCCTGATGATATTGTTGTGGCGTGTTCAAAGGGAAGTAATGCCCCGCCACTGGTATTACCGACAGAATTTACAGAGCCATCTTGCTTCTGTTTCTTCGAGGCCGGTCCATCACTTTCGGCTTGTTCACGTCGTGCCCTCTCGAGAGCCTCAGCATGGCCCTGACGCAGCTTGGCGAGGTACTCTGCCATTGTATGTCCACTTGCAGTGGGAACGGTCACAGCTGCTTGCTTCTTCTGTGGCGGTGGCACCACCACTGCTGCTGGTGCTGCCTTGAACTTCAGGGGTTCTACTTGTGCTGTAGCCACGGGAGTCTTTCTCTTTAAACTCTTGACTGAAGATGCTTGACTGGCATTACTCAATCGACGTACGTGCTGTTGTTGAACTGCTTGTTGCGGTCCTAGCCCTTGATTTAAGGGAGGAGCAGGATTGGTATTGCTACCAGAAGGAGCTCGAACTCCAAGAGACCCATTGTTGGCAACAAGAGGCACCGCGCCATTCGCCTGTGAGGCAGCAGCAACTGAGAGCAAGTTTTGAAGACCTGGATTACTTGCTGCTGGTAACCCTCCATTGGCATTTTGAAGCTGCTGTTGATTCACAAGCGCAGCAGCTTGTAAATTAGTAAGCAAGTTGACAGGATTATTCGTACCTTGCGGTGCTTGTTGAGGAGCAGACGACTGAGGAGACAAAGTCGACATGAGAATCTGGAGTTGAATCTGCTTCATTTTATCAGGTGCAAGCGTTGCCAACAGCTGTAGGTGGGTACTAATTTGCAATATGAGCGTGTTGATAAACTGTTGATTCGGTGCTGCTGCTTGGCTGCTTAAGAGAAGGGCATGTATAGGTATAGAAACAGTGTGTTAGATATAGAATTGTATACAACTTGAAATATAGGAAGATACACATATGATGACATGACACTCACCTTGGAGCTGCAACTGCATTGTTATGAGCTGCCATACCAGCTTGATTCATCATTTGAAGCAAGGCTGAAATCTGTGCAGCCTGTGGTGCAGCCTGGGGAGTAGGAGCCGGAGCAGATACTGGTTGCTGTTGCTGTACGACTGACACGGGTGGCGGTACGGGCTGTTGTGCTACAGCCTGGGGTACGCCTCC
>Ga0214477_100785_pt1 | contig 19951 bp, 13 predicted proteins | sample M1_20Mar14CPVII9_FD_165058 | JGI IMG/M metagenome (GOLD analysis project Ga0214477, IMG submission 165058) | Marine eukaryotic communities from Monterey Bay, California, United States - M1_20Mar14CPVII9sort6BwellC16 | ecosystem: Environmental > Aquatic > Marine > Unclassified | place: USA...
CAAATCAGTGACCTCGGTTCTTCGTTATCTCAAATTGATCGGCTCCTTCAAGTCAACTACGAATGGAAGAATCTAAACCCCTTCAACGTCCTTGATCTCCCACACACTATTGATGACGAATCTATCATTTCGGCAAGATATCGAGCACTAAGTTTGTTAGTACACCCTGATAAATGTCCCGATGATCCAGTCCGAGCCAAGACAGCCTTTGAACAAGTCCGAAAAGCCATGACGCAAATGAATGACGAGGATAAGAGAAGGCATGTTCAGGCATTAGTAGAGGAGGGTATGAAGCAAGGCAAGCGTGATTGGGATGCTACAAAGTCAAAGGGCAACGTCTTTACAACCACAGATGCCAGTAAAGAAGACGAAGAAGGATTGGCACAGGCACAGAAAAAAGCAGTAATGAAAATCTTTGCCGAAATAGAACAGAAACGACGAAACATTGAACGTCGGAAGCATGAATTTGAACAACGTGAACGTGCCCAAGAAGACGAGGAGAAGGCAAAGGAGAAGAATGAAAGAGAACATGATAAGAAGTGGAGAGAGGGAGATCGAGTTGAGAAACGTATTGGCAATTGGAGAGACTTTAGTGGTAAAGGCGGCGGCGGCGGCGGTAGTGGTGGTAAGAAGGGAAGGCTAGTATGAGGTATGAAATACAGGGCCCTAGGACTCTCATATTTATTCATAACCTACCCCAAACAACAACGATATGACATATCACACAACTTATATGTAACATGAACACATCGAGTATAGAAATTGTCCCCATCCATAGAACTCCTCCATTCTTTCCGACCTCAGGCATTTTGGTCATTCTTTCTTGGTAGCAAGTTTTGGATTTTGGGGTAACAACTCTAAACAACAATACATATTGCAATACATATGTAGTATGTAGGTACTGGCAGGAGGCTGTTAAACCATAAAGTATCAGGATAGATTATCCATTGCAATAATTAAAAACATATAACATTAGATATGTCAAGTAGCAGGCGAATCGGTAGGTCGTCGTTTGAATCATCCTCCCAATCATTATCATGGCGTGATGACGATGATGATGATATAAATCTCCGTGGTATCAGTAGTAGTAGCAGCAGTATATCGAATGATAAGATCACAAAGTTTGACAATCTACTTCGTCGTATAGAAAATGAACGCGAGAAGATTGCACATCGCCCTTCAACACCTAGACTTGAAACTATTGCAACACCCACAACTAGATCGCCATATGGCGGCAATAGAGATACTACACCGTCATCTATTAGTGGTGGCGATTATGACTTTGCTAGACGAGCAAGAGAGTTGCGCATGTCTGATGGTGGTACACCCAAAAATAGATTATCTGTACAGAATCGAGTATCAGGTGAGAATACAAATATGAATACTACACCCCGCAGTGCCGGCGGTCGTACACCAATTAAAAGAGTTACAGTAATGGAAGGAGGAGGAGGTGGCAGTATGGAATCATATACCACTACATCACCTATGCAATCTCCTTCACCTTTGCGATCTTCTCCCATAATACGATCATCATCAGTATCTCCCATGCGTCCCTCACCTACCAGCAACAGCAGTCAGAATGATTTCAAGTTACAAGTATCAAAATTTTACGATAGTTTAGTGTCAGCACATGATACAATCACAACGCTTGAAAAAGATATACGAATGTTAAAGAAACAAGTAAAGGAGAAAGATAATTGTATTGACGCGTTAGATACTCGAAACAAATCACTTGATGAAACTGTGGTTAAGTTACAAGGTGATAATCATACATTATTATTAGAAAAGGATGATATAACCAAACGTCATACACATGAGATTGATAAGTTACAAGTTGCATTCAATAAGTATCAACAGGATGCACAAGATGTAAACAAGATTAATGAAGAATGTAAAAGTAAGGTTAACACAATCCAATCTGAGAAGCAACAATTGGAATCCACGGTTAATGAAAAAGATAATATGATTACAAGTCTACGACAGGAGATACAACGCTTGAATGAAGAATTAGCCGATGGGGCATTCGTACGTGCCAAGGCAACCAAGGCTGAAGAACAGGTAGCACAATTACAACTTGAAGTAAACAAGTTGAATGAGAATAGTACATCAACCAATAAAGTTATTGTTGATTTGGAATTACGACTCAAGGAGAAGAGTGATGAGTATACCAAGACAGTTACAGAAAAGGATGAGATAATTGCAACACTGCAATCAGAGTTGGAAAGCAAGGCGAGTTCAGAACGGTTGAAGGATAAGAGTAATTTGTTGGAAAGTCAACTAGGAGAAGTGAAGGCCGAGAATGAACACCTATCAACCAAGCTCAAGGATACAGAGATACATCTACTCAGTACCGAGTTGACAGTAACAAAGAAGAATGAAGAGATTGAAAAGCTACAAACGACTATACTCGATAACGAGTCTCGTGAGAAAGATCTCAAGCGTACTTTAGAGAAGGAGCAAGAGGAGTTACAGAAACAACGTGCAAGGTTTGAGCAATATGATACCAATTGTGCTAAAGAACAGGAAACAATATCAGCATTGGAACAGGCAATTGAAGATTTAGAAGCTGCACATAACGCCAGTAACTCCGAAATACTTCAATTGCAAGCAGAGAAGGAGAGTTTATCAGCTACACTGGATGAGGCGGAAGCGTATATGAAGATGTACTCAAAGGATATGCAAGAGTCACAGGAGTTGAAGTCAATGATGTGTGAGTTACAGGATATCAACTCTGAACTTGGTCAACAGCTACAGACGAAGGATGACGAGATACGTCGTAACCTCAAGCTCGTTGCCGATAAGGAAGAAGCTATTTCGAAACTACAACGAGAGCTATCACTGAAGCAAACGTCCGAAGAAACCCAAGATGAAACTACCAAGAAACTTGAAGAATTGACTGTGGCATACGAACACAATGAGGCCGAACTTGAACATTTACGATCCAACAAGAGCAAAATGATAGAAACTGTATCAAAGCTTGAGGATGCAATTAAGGAGTCTTCATTTGGTTTCGGAGACATACAAGAGAAGGAACGTGAATTGAAGAAGTCGAAAGATGAAGTAAAACAGGCAAAGGCAAGAGTAGATGAGTTGGAAGAAGTTGTAAAGAGTTTACAGTATCATCTAAATGAAGTTGAGGAGCAAAAGGGAAACACAGGAGAAGAGGATTCAAAGGAACTCAAGAAAGAGGTAGAGGTACTCAAATCAAAGCTTAAAGAGCGAGACGAGCAGCTAGTCAATGCAAAGAATAGTATAGCCGAGGCACAAAAGATGATCTTTAGATTGATGGGTACTGTACAGGAGCTAAGAAAGAAGAGTAAAGGGCAGCAAGATGGGGGTGAAGAAAGATCAAAACCAACGTTTACATGTTGAGTTGGTTGTACAGCGAGGATACCCTATTGTATCCTAAGATAAGTCAATAATGTATGATAACTATTGTTATGCTAGCACAATCACCTTATTTGCTATCAACCAAATAGCCATGGAATAAAGAATTTGTTCAGCAGTTTCATCTTCATTCGGAGAAGTAGCATTCAAACTTCCCCTCGAGTTATGACGCTTCAAGTGTGGAGAAGACTCTGCCTGTTTCCCTGCGAGTAAATCGAATGCGTCCCCTAAAGTTGGTGATTCAGATATGCACTTACCATCTTTTCTCTTTGATGTTAGAGAGCTTACAACGACAAATATGTGCGGAGCTCCAGCTGTTGCTTCACCACCTTCCCCTGTACAATGGAACTTGAATTGTTGACTTCTTATTCCAAAGGTTTGCCAAAAGGGCAAAGCCAATTTTGCCATCTTTTGTACTATACCATCGACACATTTATATCGATTCTTCCGAAGTACTGGCGCAGCTGCTACACAGATACCAGAGCTTATAAGCCAACTAGCAGCATTCATAGCAAGTGGTAGTGATACACTAGAATCCCAAGCTGCATCAGTAAGAGATTTCCGAGGCTGAAAATGAGGTAGAAGACGACATAATGTTTGAGATATTGATGACGACGAGGCAGACATATCGTTTATACCATCGTCAATCAGTCCATTTAGTACTTCAGAAGCAGACTGGCTTGGAAACAATAACGTTTGATGTGGCTCGATACTATACTGATGTTGTGTCTTAGACAACTGATCTATAGGCTCCAATGGCACCGCAACATGTCTATTGATGTATACAACTCCCTCTCTTCTTGTTAAATTGTTACTAGTATTTGTTGTAGTTGAGGAGGATATGAAGTGAAATACATTAGCCAACTCTCTAGCCAAATTACCTTGAAGCTTTATATCGTCATCATCATGATCATCAGCATTATCAATAGGTGGAGAAGCAGCTAAAAGGTTCTCTATCAAATCTTGGACATACTCTCTCCTTTGTTCTCGTGTCATTTGATTCGTTTTATCGTGATCATCATCATCTGAAATCAATTTAGTCTTCTTTTGTTCTTTACTGATTGCACTATTGCCTTTTGGAGATGTGGGAGGCATTGTATCTCCCTTCTTTGAACTGATATCTCCAGTTGTCGAAGTCTTATTGTTGTTGGGCACACTACTATCATTACTTCCTGAGCAATCAGGGCCGACTCTTAGCTCGTATTCTTTCTTAATCTGTAATAACATTTCACATTGTCTTGATACATAATTGCATCTTATCTCTTCCCGTTTCAATACACGGCATAGTCTAGCTAGATTTCGATGGATTTTAGTGATTGTAAGAAATGCAGCATCACTTCGAGACTGAGTTGAATCTACTGCATGTATGTTAGGAGAATTTCTAATATGCATATCCTCAACATTAAATGAATTATTATTATACTTTGAATTGATATTTGATGATTGGTTCTCAGCCATGGATGCTCGTATGGATGGAGCCAATGGAGCTAATGCCACTATTACACTGAATAGTACTAAAGGATGATTAGATGAACTTTCACCTCCTATTGTTGATGGATGAGAATCAAATAATTCTGCTCTGCAACAAAATGTTGTTCCACTAACATTCTATGCATCCGATTAAGACAAAGTATGATTATTGTTATGAGCATATGATATGCACAATCATAGATAAAATAACGTACCAAAGTCAGAGGTTGTCCACACAGAGGCCGCTTTGGTCTAAATAATTTAGAGATCACACGTGCTGGTAGATCAAAGAACAAATCAATACTATCACTACTACCACTTCCAGTAGTTGAATCTCCCTCACCGATATCTTTCTTGTTTTTAGTTGATGTATGAGTATTTGACTTGTTATTTTTCATATCTGGTTGACCTCCCCGAGAGATAGAAAAGAAGGGCGGCGGAGATGCAGGATATCTAAATACTAGTCGAGCTCCTTTACCTACCTCTTCCATTATTAGACCTATACCAAGTACGCCAAGTTGTCTCAACGATGATAGTTCTGTTGATGATGAGTTTGTAGTTATATTATCTCCTCTTTCCTGATTGATATCACTACCTTTCGAGCTGACAACCATCGTTAAGACTCTACTCTCGTTACTTCAATCTATGTATAACTGATACAAAATCTGGTATGGCACTACTTTAAACCAATAGACTTGCAATAGACACTCTAGCAAGTATTGAGAGTATTGTATTGTTATCTTCAAGATGTAAATGTTGGCTGACAAGTGTAACAAAACTGCCAATCATTCATTACCAGGCCACCCGATCCAGCAAGTTATATCCAATATAGACAATTGTCTATTGCAGTTGCTCGATATTGATTTGCAATTTGTTATTGTCAATAATCAAAGAGACTTCTATCACTAGTATTGAAAATGGGAGTCTTTGTTAAGTGAATTTACGTATGCAGTAATAATGCATGTATTCTCACTAAGAGAGCTCATCTGCATCGATACTTTCACTACTTGTCCATTGACTTATTATTCTGTTTTATGATTAAGCTCTATTGACTCTTTTACTTGATGCTATCTATATTTCAACACACATTTTTACTTCTTATCCCCCTTGTCATCATCAGGCTTCTTCTCTTCATAATCTGCATCGACTGTGGTATCGTCCTTCTTATCACCTTCAGCGGCTCCGGCATCATCTCCACCAGCCTGTTGTTGCTGCTGTCCATAAATAGCCTGTCCCATCTTCATACTAGCTTGACTTAATGCCTCAGTCTTGCTCTTGAGTTCGTCCAAATCATCACTATCCTTGACTAATCTTGCTTCCTCGAGTGCCTTCTCGACCTCCTTCTTCGTCTCCTCGTCAACCTTATCGGCATTATCTTTCAAACTCTTTTCGGTGCTGTAAATTAATGAGTCAATCTCATTCTTGGATTCAATAACCTGCTTCTTCTTAGCATCTGCCTCGGCATTAACTTCAGCATCTTGGACCATACGTTCAATATCGTCATCGGAAAGTCCACCACATGACTTGATAACAATATTCTGTTCCTTACCCGTGCCCTTATCCTTAGCAGAAACATTGAGGATACCATCAGCATCAATATCAAACGATACCTCAATCTGTGGTACTCCACGAGGTGCCGAAGGAATGCCAACCAAGTCAAACTCTCCCAAGTTCTTATTATCAGCTGCCATTTCACGTTCACCTTGCATAACCTTAATCTGTACCTGTGGTTGATTATCCACGGCAGTAGAGAAGGTTTGTTGTTTCTTGGTCGGAATTGTAGTATTTCGTGGTATTAACTTGGTCATTACACCTCCCAAGGTTTCAATACCAAGTGATAATGGAGTAACATCCAACAGGAGGATATCCTTAACATCACCCTTGAGTACTCCTCCCTGAATGGCAGCACCCATTGCCACAACCTCATCGGGATTAACACCTCGACTTGGTTTCTTACCAAAGAACTTTTCAACAGTCTCCTGTACCTTGGGCATACGTGTCATACCACCCACAAGGATGACATCATGAATTTCATCCTTTGATACATCTGCATCCTTCAAACACTTGTTTAGTGGATCAACAGTCTTCTGAACTAACTCTCCTACCATATTCTCAAACTGTGCCTTGGTAACCTTAATATTCAAATGCTTGGGACCACTAGCATCGGCAGTAATGAAAGGCAATGAAACATCCGTTTGTGCCAATCCATCTAATTCACGCTTCGCCTTCTCGGCTGCCTCACGCAATCGTTGCATTGCCAAGTTATCACCACTTAAATCAATACCACTCTCTTGTTTGAATGTCTTCATCAGATATTCTAATAATTCTTCATCGAAATCTTCACCTCCCAACATGGTATTACCGTTCGTTGCCTTTACTTCGAATACACCACCAGAAATTTCAAGTATAGAAACATCAAATGTACCTCCACCCAAATCGAATACGGCAATTGTCTTACCATCAGCCTTATCCATACCATATGCCAATGCAGCAGCGGTCGGCTCATTAATAATACGAAGTACTTCCAATCCAGCAATCTTACCAGCATCTTTCGTAGCTTGTCGCTGTGAGTCGTTAAAGTAAGCAGGTACAGTAATAACTGCCTTGCTAACATCCCGTCCTAGGAATCCCTCGGCAGTCTCCTTCATTTTACCTAATACCATACTACCAATCTGACTTGGACTAAACTTTTCACCACGTGCCTCTACCCATGCATCATCATTATTATTCGATTTAACAATATTGTAGGGAACTAATCCTTGAATATCTTTCACTTCCTTATCACTGAAGGATCGTCCGATTAAACGTTTTACTGCGTAGAAGGTATTATCGGGATTGGTAACTGCTTGACGCTTTGCTGCCATACCGGTTAAGCGTGTTGAGTCGTCTGTTATTGCTACTACTGATGGTGTTGTTCGTGCTCCTTCGGAGTTTTCAATTACACGTGCATTACGTCCTTCCTGTTATATTAGTGTGTAGTTGAGTTGAATTGGGGGAGAGATATAGAGTTAGATGTCGAGTTGTGCATATCTTATGCACAATAAAGGGGAGATTGCAGTCCTACACACATTGAAACTTACCATAATAGCAACACAAGAGTTGGTAGTACCTAAATCAATACCAATTACATCACCCATATCACTACTCTTCCATCTCATTGCTTGTTGTGATGCTCCGCCACCGAAGGATGATTGCATTATTGTTGTTTTTCTACCAGTTGCTCTAGCGGCTAGCGATAGCATGTTGGTTGATGATCGTAATCCTAGTTGAAGTGCCATTGTTTTGTGTTAGTGATATACTGTCTATTACTATTTGTTTATCGTCTATGATAGCGTTGTTCTTTTTATGAGCAGCATGCAATAGCAATTTCAATTTTACCATATCGCTTCATCACTCCTGCTTTTTTCCAATGAAATCTTTTAGTTATTTTGTGGTCTGAGGTTGGTTGAGCGTGTTTTCGATAGATACCGTAATTTAGGGGGCAAAGTAGCCCGAACGGGCTACCCCGAAATTGAACTCTCATAATTTTTGACTTTGATCAGCTTTGATTCATCATAAACACAAACCCGACCTTCTTATTAACATATCCCAAGACGAGGTTCCAAACAGCATTTCAAATAATGACCGATGTTGCTGCCGTAGTTGCGGCTGCTAGTGGTTCACGTGGTATTGGCTTTCAGGGTAATTTGGTAAGTATTTTTTTATAATATAAGCAGTGTTTTTGCAATGATGGTGCACCTTATCTATTTTGATATATAAGTGATATATGTATGTATCTCGTACTGTAAAATCTAACTAATACATATCTTACTTCGCCTATATCACATAATATCATATTACTTTAATACCACCAACACACTATATTAAAACAGCCATGGCGACTACCAGGTGACATGAAACATTTTAAACAAGTTACATGCACTGCACCTACACCAACACAAACTAATGCAGTAATTATGGGACGTAAAACATGGGAATCCATTCCACCTAAATTCCGTCCATTACCCGGCCGTACGAATGTTATCCTAAGCCGTGGTGGTATCTCCGCTGTTGAAGGTGTACCAACATCTAATGATAATAACAATGACAAAGAGACAGTATTGGTTGCAACATCACTAGATGATGCAATGGCACAAATTAATGCCCGTCCAAATCACGGCTCGACATTTATTATTGGTGGTGGTGAGATATATAATGCTGCCATGAAAAGTGGATTAGTTAATCGTGTTGTTTATACGAATGTTAAGGGTATGAGTGATGATACCAAGTATGATGCCTTCTTTCCTGAAATGAAGGATGTTAAATGGGAATGTGTACCGTTTAAGAAGAGTGGTGGAGCATCGGATGATGAGAATGCTGATAGTGGTAATCATGTTGAGGATACTGGAGAGGAACCAGCATCCAAGAAGGCCAAGGTTGCAGCTGAAGAACATACCGATGCCAAGTCTGGACTTAAATATGAATTCTTGGAGTATATCAAACGTGATGTATCCACACCTACTGCTACTAATTCAGAAGATGCTACAATGACCGAGACTAAGAAGGAGGAAATCCCCGAGGGACCAGAAATTAATCCCGAGGAAATGCAATATCTTAATATTTGTCGTGATATTATCGAGAATGGTGTTAAGCGTGGTGATCGTACAGGCACGGGTACTATGTCAAAGTTTGGTGTACAAATGAGATATTCATTAAGGGATGACACTTTACCCTTATTGACAACCAAACGTACCTTCTGGCGAGGCGTGGCCGAGGAGTTATTATGGTTTGTTAAGGGATCCACAAATGCTAATGAGTTGGCTGCCAAGAATATTCATATTTGGGATGGTAATGGTTCACGTGAATTTCTTGATGATCGTGGATTAAGTCATCGTGAACAGGGTGATCTTGGACCTGTCTATGGCTTCCAATGGCGACACTTTGGTGCCGAGTATAAGGATATGCATGCTGATTATTCAGGTCAGGGTGTTGATCAACTTGCTGAATGTATTGATAAGATTATGAATAATCCCGAGGATCGAAGGATTATTATGAGTGCTTGGAATCCTGCCGATTTGGATTTGATGGCCTTGCCTCCCTGTCATATGTTTTGTCAGTTCTATGTGAGTATTTTATTATGTGATTGGCTGTGTGGTGTGCTTAAACATTATCATATGAATACTCAATTTTTAACTGCTCTCATTTGACTACAGGTTGATACGGAAAAGAATGAAGTCTCATGTCAAATGTACCAACGATCGGCTGATATGGGTCTAGGCGTACCATTCAACATTGCATCTTATGCTCTCTTGACTCACATGATTGCCAAGGTAACTGGACGTAAGGCTGGAGACTTTGTTCATACTATCGGAGACGCACATGTATACTTGAATCATGTCGATGCATTGAAGGAACAGCTGAAGAGGAATCCTAGGGCATTCCCCAAGTTGAAGTTGAAGGAGGGGAAAGAGTATAACGATATTGACGGGTTTGAGTACGAGGACTTTGAGGTTGTTGGATACAAGCCTCATAAGAAGATTCAGATGGAGATGGCTGTTTAATTATTGTGTGCTATTGTCTGAAAGTATAAAGGGGAGAATAAATTGGGGTAACATTACATAATGTAATAAAGCAATGTTGAGTGGATTGTCGTCTCTCTCTAGAGACTTTAGGCCCTAGATGAGCAGTGCAGGTACAGGACATTATATCATATCAAAAACTCCGCTATCAGATCAAAAGAAGTACTACCGAAAGGGTCTACTCTCCTCAATGCGAGTTCAAACCAGAAGACGCACCGAAAGCATCTTGCCGATTCAAGTTGGGATGATCATGGTCTTGATGAAAGTGACCTTGTGGATGGTGATGATGTTGCTCACTGAATGGATTGAACAACCACTTGAATGCAAATATTGGTAGAAACAGTAACGGTATCGTTTGTTTACCAGCCTTCCTAGTATGGTGATGCTAAGGATTGAGGTCAGATACGAGAAGCCCAATCACATTATAATTGCAATACAAATCTACTCACTCTAGTTATGAACATGATTACTACAGATGCTACGAATGATATTAGAACGTATTCTTTAACTAATACAGCAGTCTCTGGGTCTGTCTTCATTATTGTATTGTATTGTTTTGATGAGTGGATAATGATATTACTTTGGTATGTTATTCTTTTCTATGTTTTAAGAGTTTGTGAGAAGAAGAAGAGAAAGCGAACACTAAGTTGACAAGACATCTCCCAAGACACAGCATGAAGTCATTTGCTTTAGTGCTTAGATAAGCAGATCTGACTACACTGTCCTATGAGCAAAAGCTTTCAGAGTAGACATCATCATCATCATCATCATCAGACGACTCAGTACTTGAGGATGCAGAAGACCCTGCTTCACTAGACGACTTGCTGGCAGTGATCTGTTGTTTCACTTGCTCCGCACTATGCACGTCATCTTTGACGCTCTTGTGCTGATTAGTTGAAGACTGAGAAAGAAACTCAGAGTACTGCTCTGAGTATTGTTCAGAATCAACACCCGATGTAGTCTGTTGCTCAACTTCTTCAGTATCATTTTTATCAGTGTCCTTAGTCTCTGACTCGACACTCTCTTTTTGGCGGATGTAAACAGTTGAATTCGCACTCGGAAGTAATTCTATCATATCTTCATCAGTATCATTGACCTCCTCCTTGACCTCGCCTGCCTTGACTTCGACATCTGTACCAGTATTGCTATTGTTCTTATCGGGCGCTCTATCTTCATTTGCTACCAAAGTGTCCTCGTTCTCGACCTCTGCTTTGTCTTGTAAGCTCTTGTCGTTTACACTCTTCTCTTCTACTGAAGAGGTAGATTTCTTATTCTCTCCTATATCTATGTCCGCGGCCAACATGTCATCCTTTACAGCACTTTTTTCCGACCTATTATCCTCACGATTTGGCAACAAAGCAGTAGTAGCTTCATCTACATCTTCGGTAAGCGCTGAAAGGTTTAGGATGGTGACAGCGACTTGTTCAGAAGTAGTTTCACTTTCAGGAGGGTCCTCTAATGAGCTACATGGGGGATCTTCAGGAATAACTGGCTGGAGACAAAGCTTCTTGTCGTTATTAGATGATGCCGCAACTGGTGAAGTGATCATTTTCTCTTCGTGTTTCGGGAGAGTAGTGTTGTTGCTAGTCTTGGAAATCTCACTATCGTGTCGAAGCTCCGGTTGATTGACTGTTGGTTTAATCTCACATGTCTGTACACCCTCATCATAAGTAGTCTTGCACCTTTGATGAGTGATCTCAGATTGTTGTAGTCTATTCTCAGGAACAATCATCGATCGAGCAGCCAAATTATTTGTCGGACTTGACCCCAACAACTGAATATCTGCATTAGCAGGACTTCTATCGTACACTGAATCAAGATGCATAGATTCACTGTTTGCAGGTTGTGCAATCTCACGGAATGATATCGACTCTATTGCTGCCTGAGATGTTCGTAATAGTGATCGAAGACCCGACACTTCAAGCCTAGAAGCTTCCAACTCCGATTTGGTGCTTTCGTATTGACTTTGCAATTCAGACAGTTGAGTGTGGTTCTTTGTTGTGTCTTCATGATATTGAGTTCGTAGAGTCTCAATCTCGCGGTTCAAAGATGCAAATTCTCGCTCTTTTGCTTTCATTTGATCTCGTTGGTCAGCAACCTCATTCATTTGTAGCTGAAGACTATGTCGCTGGTTGGCTAACTCTTCCATTGTGATACGTGTCTTCTCTTGAATGTGGTCATGCTGTTCTTCCCATTCAGCCATCTTAGAGAGTTGCATAGTCTTAACACGCTCAGCTAATAATTCAATTTCATTATGTAGCGACTCTTTCTCCAACAATGCAGATTCAAATTTCGTTGTTGCCCCTTTCAGTTCACCTTGTGCATGAACTTGCTGTTGTGACAGTTGCAACTCAAGCTCTTCTTCTCGGCGCCGAGCCTTAGCTTTCTCAGCATCGACTTGGTCTTTCAGTTGCTGTAAAGATTGCTTGTGTTTTTGTTCTACCCGTCGTGTTGCTTCGATTGCCTGGCGCTTAGCCGACAGCTTCAGCTTGTCATTGAATTCATTTCTCAATCTCTGCTCGATCTCACGTTCTATTTCTAAGATGGAAGACTTTCTTGTTGGGCTATGGCTTTGGTTGACAGTATTCTCTTTGTTATCATCGGTTTGCACATTTGCGGTTGACACCCGAATTGCGCACGCAGCACTCGTTGTCTGTGATGATAACCAGGTAGCCAGCGACTGCAATAATGAAAGTATATCATTTGTTTCATTGTTATCTTTACTGCTGCTAAATACAGATAAAATATCTTGCAATCCCAATTCAGTAAAGGCATCAACAACCGAGAGAGGTTGATTCAGCTTGCTTTCAGCCACGTAGACGGACAGTGTATGTGGATAGTCTCGACTCTCTAGGAAGTGGAAGAGTAGAGAAAGCAGTGCTATTTCTTTCGGATCATCTTTCTTAGTCGCATTGTTAGCATCATTTTTATTATCACTGAGAAGAGATGAAAGTATCTTGCTCTTTATAGAGGTTTGAAGTTCGTCTAATACTCCGTCGTCTTTGAGTTGTTGTTTAATAGATCTTTGGAACTCTGCTTTGTTCATTGTATTCGTTGCCATTTCCATTTCATCGGGTGACACAGTTAGTAACAATAATATAATTGACGTAGGCTCTGCAGATAGACAATACCAGCCAACAGCTCTATCACAGTGACGCTCTATCAGCACAATGGCAATGTAAATTATTACGACCCCAATATGCAGCTAAAATATGCTCCTGTTTAATCGAGCTTTGAAGACTCTCCGATTTGCTAATTGTATTTGTTGTCATAATTAAGAGGTAATTAATACTACATACCCTGTGATACGATTCTTAGTCACATATTTTTTTTGCAAAAACCTGACATCGCCAAAAAGAAAAAGTATGGAATACTCCGTGTATAGTGTATATAAATATATATCGCCATCTTATCATGGATGTGTTTATGCATTGTGAATCGGTGTACCGTGTTGTCCATTTATAATTACTAACTATATGATATATGTACACTAACTCCCTGCACTGCCGACGGTTGAGTCGTACTTAGATACCGCTTATATTCATATGCCTATGAGTTATTTGTATCATATGTGTATATATATGGGATCTCAACCATCCAGGGCAGGATAAATACTGTCTTGCGGTTATATAGAATGGGAGTGCTTCTAACGTGGTATGTTAACATAACAAGGTGTTGTTGATAAAGTTTACTTTTGGTATCTTTCGCTTTTTGGCGAAACTGAAAGTGACTGATGTGTGTCGCACACCCAACTCTCCATCCCCATCCCTTCATAATCCATCCTTAAGCGCAAAGTTGAGACAACAAACTTGTACATTGTTATTGTATTCCTCATGAATTTACATCTTCCTACCGATGATGATAACGAATCGGCTCGTGAGAATGTGGCGGTACTTAGGCACTTGCTCTATCATGCTGCGAGACTAAAGGCAGGTAATCACGATGGAGCGAAACTTCACCTATCCATTTCTGCATGTAATAACAACAACCAAAATTATCAAAGCGTAATCAATGTGTTTGAAGAGAATGGCATTCTCTTGCAAGGAGAGAGCGCTCCTCTTTTACCGTATTGGAAACGATTTGTAGATGTGCTAATGACAGCAGTATCATCCCAAATTCATACTCTTAGTCGTCTTGATATCATCCGTGTGCAATTGAGCAATGAGGTATTAAAAATACTTCTTCGATCATTAAATGGGGTGCCACTTCAGCACTTGATCTTAGTATCCAATGCCTTTGAAAGCGAAGGTTTCAAATATATAACCGATCTTATCAAGACAAACAGCCAACTTGAAGAATTGTGCCTTGTATTGAACCCGATAGAGAACAAAACTGATGCAAAGAATCTACTTGATGCTTTGATTGAACATCCAACGATTGCAAGTCAATATCCACTCCAGATCAGCAGATGTGGCGTGGAGAGGGCAATACTTCCAGGACTTCTTCAATTGAATAATGTGAATCTTGAGTATAATAATATTGCCTCAGATGTAGCGAAACTCATCATCGATTGTTTGGCATGCAACCCCGCTATCGGAAGGCTATGTCTGAGCAATAACTTGCTAAGCGATGGCGATGCCAAGGGTCTATCTGAGTCTTTAAAGACAAACACTAATTTGAGAATCTTGATTCTTGAAGACAATCTCATCACTCAAGAAGGCTTTTTACCGTTGCTACAAGTGGTATCCAACTGGATTAGTCTGAACTTGATGAGTGAGTCCAACCACACTTGTCAAATCGAAGACGACGCCTACAGCATTCGTGAAGTCAACAAGTGTATGGATCCCGAGATGAATAGGGAGATAAAGCTGTTTATAGCTCTGACGGCAAACTATCAAAATTGGTGCAGTATGAAGTATCTCAATGATACTCCTATTGAAGTTTTTCCACGGGTACTGTTCTTCCTTCATAGTAACGCACAGAAGTTATGTGTACTTTTTCGGTTCATGAAAGAATGGAGTATGCCTCTTTTGTATACAAATCGTGCACTTATTGAGCCCCGTAGAAGTGGGCGTATTAGGAAGAAGATGGTCATGAAGTATATGGGGAAGAAGTAACATTGTTTGGTTGTTGTTGATGTGTAGTTGTGTTTGATACATCATAGAAAGTGTTGTGTAATAAATAAGTCCCCATTATCAAGCTTTCTCTTTGCATATTGCAATAGGTAGATCTTCGTCATAACTTATTTAGCACTTGGTTCCAGTGGTTTTGTTACCCATCTTTTAATCTTCTGTACAGGTATCAAACTAAATGATGGTAGTGCTGACATAATGTATTATACGATATGAGTTATGTATATAAAAAAGAAATATATAACATATGTTATACACAGATAACAACCACTTACCAGCTCCACCACTTGGAAATCCACCACGATCAGCAGGTCTAACATTAGGATTAATACCCTGCCAAGCCTGTACAGTATCATATATTGACTTCTCCATACCCAGAGTTATAAAGGGTAGGGCCAACAATCCATACACACCCACGGGAGATTTGACAACTCTATCAACTACTCTGGTAGTTACACCTCGTGAATGACCATAGCAGAATGCACAGAATGGTACCATTGCAGCAGAGAATGAGAGGAACCATGAGGGTACTGTACGATCGTCAATGTTTGAAAGTTGTTCCTCATTTGTTGGAGATGATGACTGTTGAGAGTCACTACTTGAAGGTTTCATGTTGCAGTAAGAATTGGATATGTAGTTTACTACTAATAATAGAGACAAACTGTTTATATTGCAAATACTAATTAAGGAGATATATTAATACCAGAGGAGAGACGGTTGACTTGACGTTAGTATGTGCGTCATTTTTGAGGGGGAGAGAAAAGGGGAGAGCTCGATTAGATAGATTCCGCGTGGCGTTGAAAATAGAATGGTTGATGTTTGGGTTGTGAGGCCAGTGTAAGGTTGCAATAAGGAGAGCATATATACATCAATAATATATCAATCTAGGATAATAGGACAATACTAATAGTGTTGGTGTTTGATAATCGGTAAGACAGGTTGCAATAAAGAAGAGGATACAGCTTATCATCAATATAGAACAATACATCAACAAAATAGATATCAAAATATGAATATATTTCAAACTCTCCTCGTCATATACTCATGCTGTGCGAGCATACAATCAGTATCGGCATCAGATTATTATCAAGATGATGGATACAACAATAATTATGGTGATTCCATGGGAGAATACTTCGATGGACAACAACCAGCCGCGGGTGGTAATAATCTACTTAAATTAACAGCAACCTCAGCAGTCGGGTGGTTCCTCGGGGGTAAGATCCATTCAAAGCGTGCAGCCAAGGCATTAAAAGGTAAACATTCCAAGGAACGTGCTGCTTTTGTACAATTATATCGTGAACAGGTCGGTGCATTACAAGAGTTTAATAAAGAAAGTGCACGTATTATTCAGGCTATGGAATCATCTATTATTGCCCGACAGAATGGCGTGCCTGCTGAGATTGACACTGTGCCATTCTTCATGGCAGATACTGATGGATCGAAGAAGATTAGTAAGGCTGAGTTTGATAGGTATGTTCGAGAATATCTTGTGAATTATCCAGGATTAAAGCCAGAGGATGTACCACGATGGGAAAGTTTTGATCATGATTTGAGTGGTCAGATTACATTTGATGAGTATAATCAACAAATGGCAAAGGAAATTAGAAAGGCTCAATACAGAGCTGCCAAGAACTAAAAAGGACATATAAATGGGGGAAGTATATCATATCAACCAATCTACAAATGTTAGGAGAATGAACTGGATTATGATTGATATACAAAGTATGCGGCGATTGTGGTAGTTTTGAAAGGAGCTTTTGGAAGAGTTGGATAGAAACAACTGATTCAACATTATCATAATTTCTGCTCTAAAGAAAGTATTAGAACTAATAATAGCAACTTCATGCAGTCAACTGTATTTTTCTCATAGAAACGAATGTCGTTCCCCTCACTGATAAACCTCCCTATCCCTAATAGTCTTCAAACCACCCTGTATATTACAATGGTGGGTAAATCACGATCGATAGAACATATTTCAAACACTAAAAAAGATTGCACTTACTGTATTTCTGACTAGAATCCCAGATACCTCCGTGTAAACGATCCATATTGTACTCAATTGTAACAGAATCATTTGAATGAGCAAGCCTGAACAAACTAGGGTATGTTCGCTCAAACTTACCCTTATTGGGTTTCATGTCAATGAGTTTAAACTCTTTTGCAAACTGAATGCAGTAGTAACATAACCTTGGAACGATATCAAGTTCGTCGCTATTCAGAGGCCTACGACCAAACGAACGTCCCATAACATCCTCGGTCAAGTAGGCATCGGGCCTGCCAGTTTGAACCTCCATGTTTGGTGTTATTCCCATATCTAGCATAGCTTTCCCTGTGAAGTCATACTTGGGAGAGATTGAGTTCCCAAAAAGACGTTTGAGTAGGAATACGGTATCATAATGTACATGACCAATTGGATCTGCGGAGATATATAATCTATCAGGATACAAGCGCTCTCCCATCAATCCACTTCTCATATACATTTCACTTCTGCCAAAATGAGATGTAAGGTCACTAAGATCTTCTTGAATCTGAATGGAACCAAACGGGGAGTTTTTCTTGTCTGAACCATCGTGCTGGTCTCCTCCTCCCATAAACATTACCCATCGAACCGTTTCTTCGTTGTTGTATTTGATTGTGACCTTTAATATCTCAAATGGTGCAAAGATACTCCATGGTCGTAATGTCAGAAGCTCTGAAGCGTATAAAAATGCCCCCTCAATAGTATTTGGTACATCTTTCAAAGGAGTTCCATATCGATGGAAGCTGTCAATACCTAATCCAAGCTTACCACTTCCATAGTCTTCATCTTCTGCTTTGTCTTTGATGCGAAATCGAAGTTGCATTTGACTAGCCAATTCAATGGCCCACAAGAGTCTAAGATCTGGCTGGTTACTATCCTCTTTCAAATCACGGTTCGTCTTAACCTTGGCATTTGGAAAAGCGAGTTGGATTTGTTTAGTGAACTCGTCAAGCTCTGTTTCAGATACAACCTCAGTGGGAAGAGGTACATGCAAGACGATTTCATTCGGTACTTCTTCCACTGCTAATTTCCAGTCCTCTTCTTCTACATCAAGATGTATTCGCCTATTGAATTCATCATCATCTCCCTCTCCTTTAGTAACTCCCTTGAAACTTCTTCTCACTGAGGACCTGAACAGCATTTGAAACCTGAAGCTTTGCAGCATTCGATAGATTCCTCACTTCAATTGCTTCTACCAAAAGACAATTATGTTCAAGTAACAAAGAGAATGTACCACGAGGAGATGAAATACATTGTTCAAGACTAGCATACACATTTCCAAACGTGATGCCATTTTCCTCCTGAACCTCTTTACCATACTCCATTGAAACATATCTCTTCCCATTATTCATATCACCAGAAAACATTCCCGGCTCAAATCGGTGTATAGATATCATCCAACCAAGAGTAAGTTGACTGTTTCTTTCATACCTATTACTACTTTTGTACAATGGAATTATATCACCTGATAAGTTGTCATCTGAGTAATCACAGTGACAACAAGGACGATTTAGAATAATGTGCCACGTCCAGTCCTTCTTCTCGTCTTTATTAGCATCTTTCTTTGTTGTAGTATTCGACATCGTTTGATACCTGAATATAAACTTAGAAGAAGAGGTGATGAGATGATGGTGCACCTATTGTACACAAAACAAAATCATATACTATATATTTTTTTGTGTGTTATGCATCTCTCCATTCTACCGCACCCCACAATATACCGTCGAAAATAAACAACCACATAAAATTTATGCATATAATATAAACAATAAATACACATATCAACGTCAACAATGATCACAGACCAACTCAATTGCAACTAACAAAATAAGATTTAATCTTTCAGATCATGTTCGGTATCTTTTGAATTGAATAACAACTCCTAATCAAACTCACCTATACAATCGAGGAATTAATGATGCTCTTTTCTTTCAATCTTGCTCTCTTGAACAAACTACCATTATTGTCCGTCAACTATGTATGTGTCCCCACTCAATGGAGTACAAGCCTCTCAGTGCGAGTACTAACACACCACTTTTAGATCTGCACGGTGCAGAGTACAATGCACTAGTGCACTAACACAGCTACTCCAGCACCGTTTAGTGCTCAAATTGATTTTGTATGAATTTGCACTCAGGGTCAGAAGAGCTAAATTGAACCATATATGATGTAAGTTACATCCGAATGCTTGTACACTTACTGAGAGCACGTTTGTACTCCATCGAGTGGGGACACACTCGCAATTACACACGTAATTCGTGATGAAATCAAATCTCGACCACCAAAAATGCAGAGTACAAAGTGCATATTTTCGTGTTTTGCAAGTGCACTCACTGCGTTCGTGCACTCAGCAAAACACTCCACTAGTGCACTGTACTCTGCATTTTTGGTGGTCTTGATTTGATTTCATGCACTCATCACTAGTGCGATTACTTACAGTA
>Ga0214477_100786_pt1 | contig 19949 bp, 13 predicted proteins | sample M1_20Mar14CPVII9_FD_165058 | JGI IMG/M metagenome (GOLD analysis project Ga0214477, IMG submission 165058) | Marine eukaryotic communities from Monterey Bay, California, United States - M1_20Mar14CPVII9sort6BwellC16 | ecosystem: Environmental > Aquatic > Marine > Unclassified | place: USA...
TCATCAGATCGGGTCAGATTTTCGAAATCGAACCGGCTGTTCGACAATGTTTGGCCATCAAGCGGTGGTATACTATCATTCTGTTCCTTAGATATTGATGTTTTGCCATTGTATATGTATAATAAAGCAGATTTGCAAAATATCATTCGGTTGCTTAGAAAAAAGCTGATGAATACAAAGAGTGCGCCTAAGGCTCTCAATCATTTTTTGACACAACAAGCCAATTTATTTTTAGAATTGAGGTTCCAGCCAGTGGCAGGAAAAAACAAAGCCATTTATTCATACGTTTTTGGGTGTCAGCCAGTACCTTGTTGTGCTCTATTTTCCTGCCAGTGCTTGTCAAAGCCATCCCATGTATAGGTAAGGACTTGGGAATGTGTGATGAGGAGCTGATGTATCACGCTCTTGCTAAAAGTCATACTTAGTTTGCATACAAGATTGGAAGTAGTACAAATCGTTCTATAAATAGTTTGTATATTAATATGTTCACCCGCATGGATCCCACATCCAAGATTTGAGCATTGATTCGAAGTAAGGTCTATTTGACACAAAGACTTCATCACTTTTAAGAAAGTATTGTCTCATCCAAGTTGATATCCTTTTTGACTTTTCCATTAATACTAATCTTATAGTATCATGTTCACTATCACATATATCAATCTTTTTATTTGATGTTTGTTGTTTAATTGATGGTAGGTGATCAAATCTCCCAGATGTATCTATTTGTGGAATTGGTGGTATGTCTTTTGCTAGCCCTAGGAAATCTTTTAGATCTTTCCTGAACTTTTTATCAGATAGTTGTGTTAGTTCATAGATGAATACAGGCCCAACTTTGGATGTAACTGGTTTCAAATTTAATGATAGGAGCTTCAATTCTGATGATGACAAAGAAGTCTTACCCAACCGAGCTAGAAAGTCATGAAAATTTGCTCTCCATGCACATACACCTTGACTACCAGGTTTACAACCTCTTGTTAATTGTGATGTATGTAACATTGTCTTCCAAGGGACATTGGATATTCTAAAATTGTAGAGTGACTCAAACCAGAATACTGGAAGATGCGCGTTTCATAGTTTATGAAGGTGAAGAGAGGAGATGGTAACGTCTGTTAGTATACGTGGTTTGCAAAAACAATCAAACGAAGGCAAGCCAATCTCAAATGAGCATCCAAATGATCGAGACTTCATACTCGACACACGAGTTCATACAACAATACAAACGTGGACTTTCCTGGATGACGTATACCGATGATAAGTTTTGTATGTGGAAAGTATTTTCCATAGTTATGCATACTCCAATCAGAAGATATATCTTGTGGACACTTAATCCCTCTTAATAAGCTTTCATCCAACATTGCATTAGAGTTCTTCTGTAATTGTTGTTTCTCCATCCTTTGTTCATAATCGGTATAGATATCTTTTATAAGCTTGACAGTATTATTTGTCGCCAGATCGCAATGCTCCTTCGGAAGAGATATGGTAAGATATTTTAGATGCCGATGTAATGAGGTTGTTCCAGTCTTTGGAAAACCCACTATACTAAAGTCAAGCAAACTAAATGTTTTTGCGTCATTTGTGATCTTATCTGCATTAATCAAAGATGATATAGGTGGCAGCTCTTTTAACATGTAGGTAATGCTAGATTTTACTTGTATATTGTCGGGCTTTGCTCCTCGAATTTTCTTTTGTTGTTGCACTGTATACTCCTTTCTTTTCACAGTAATATGTCTCTGCCTAGTTTTGGGTAGTTGTCCAGTTTTGATAAAATGCTCATCCTTCTTATCTATTGATTGGAACTCCATCTTTCTATGAGATATATCATTTTGTTGATGTCCTTTCGTATGATTTGTTTTTTGTGATGTATAGTATACATAGTCGAATAATGATACCACGACGTATGCAACCACAATGATACAACTCAGCATAATGTATGATGCATTATCATCCTTTCCCCGACGCTTCCTTTTCCTCTTACTAGACCTATTCCTCTCTTTTGTGGTATATGATTTATCATTAGATGACCGACTCTTCTTTCCTCTTCTATTTCTATCAGATGGGATTTTCTCTTCTTCTTCTATGCGCACATCATGGTCACGATGATGTCGTCCCATTGCAAATGACCGGCAGGAGATATAATATTATTATTCAAGAGCATACGGTACCTAACATTTATTGATTAGTACATAATGCATTATGCATGCCTTGATTAGTGAAGAGAGATGTTACTGTAGTTAGTAGGATACGAAATTTTTCACCGGTATCCTAAGAGTCTCGCATCTGATTTGACCCTGATATCAATATAATGCACTGAAAGTATAGGAGGCAAAGAGTACCTTTCATACGCCTTTGCTTAACATATCATTCAGCATATCATCTCACTTCTACATACTTTATCTGTTCTCTATACGTACAATGTCATAATCTCATGTGTCATTTGTCATTTGGCACATGCTGAAAGGTCTATACTACTTCAATCACTTCAGTTTATGCTCAAAGTATCCAATGAGATGTTGCGCAATTGTAAAACTAAAGACAAGTTTCGGTCCAACCACTAGCAACTTTGGTGTTAATCCTTTAAAGAGACCTCCGATTCCTTCATTTTGAATCAAGCGCTTGAAGATTGTTATTCCTCCTTCAGGCGAATCAAATGGCCGATTCTGTATCCTTGTTTTGATAACATCTAACGGTTGTGCAACGGATATACTTGCCGTGGCTCCACAACACGACGCTATAGCATCTTGAGTCCATGTCGCACGATTACCAACATCTCCTACTCCCATCATAGTCTTTGCTGCCTGATTTCCTCCAAATAATGCAAATGATCCTGGAGCATTACGAGCAACCGTCCATCCCGCACCACGATACAATCCAAATCCTTCCTTGGCAAAGATTTCTATAACTCCTCTTCCCTTTAGTTGTTCTGGATGAGTTTGAGCCATGACTTTTAGCGCATCAAGAGGTAGAAGTATGACTAACATCGTAGCATATGATGATGTTAGATATATCAGAGTATGTGCAAAATGCTCATTGCCACAGAATCATGCACATTACTTACCTTCACCGATACCAATAAGCGATCCACTTGTAGCTGATAACAATGTCCTTCCAGTTTTGTGACCAAATCGGTCATCAAAGTCTGCTCCAAACTTCTTTGTCATGTGATCAAGAACTACAGGCTGCCCTCCGAACTTATAGACGCGCTGGAGAATCTTATAAGCAGCTCCAAAGCCCACGCCAGGAAATAGACTACCCCATTTTGTTATGACACCCTCACTTGCAGCGTTTCTGAAGATTGCAGTATTAAGATTAGATGCCGTTTGTGCTGGTGAACTGAGTATGATTGTTTGTGTTTCTGTTGACATTAATCGTTTTGCAATAGTATCTACAGGGTGGAACAGAGCAAGCTCTGATACGCCAGCTACTGCAGAACCGATAATCCTAGCCTTTGATTTCCCTTTGTTAGATGCAGGCCTAGTAGCCGTGACGGAAGAATCTTCTGTTATAGTAGTAGTAGTAGTAGTAGTCATGTTGTTGTCGAAGATACGGAAGTATGATACCTTATAGATTGAGAAGTGTTAGTAGTATGACCTAATGACCGGGTAAACCTCAGTATATCAACCAATTAGATCGATACCACAAAGGAAAAGTACGATAGATATTATGGTATCGGTCGATCAGCAGTGTATCGTCTTATGTTGTTGTCTAGTAGGTATATCAACCAAAGCAAATAATACGAAGAAGCAGACTTGAAATTTATGAGTACTGTCTACAGATCACAATAGGTTGTGCTTTGTTCTCTTTTAACATTAGGTGTCATATCGGGCCAGTTTTTGTTGATTGCAACGCAAGCAAGATTTTCTAGATCCGTTCGATCGCCAAATACACTCTACTCTCATAAAAAAAACACTTGCGTAACTACAACTACCCCAAGAGCAACTCCACCGTCTCTCAAACCACTACTAAGGCAATGACATCTCTTACCAATGGCACACAGATACAACAACCCACCGGACGGCGTCAGCATCATCGTGTTGGAATGATATGTGACTTTTTTTACCCAAGGTATGGTGGAGTAGAAAATCACATGTGGTCATTGGCACATAGTTTACTTCAAGCTGGACACAAGGTTATTGTAATAACACATTCATATCACTTTCCTGATCATGACAAATTTGATATTGATAATAGAAATTCAGATCGTATGAGAAATAAACGATGGGCAGGTGTTAGAGTATTTCCTGGAGGGTTAAAGGTATATTACTGTCCATTTCTGACAATGGTTGACGAAGTTTGTGTACCAACATTTACAGTAACATTTCCACTTTTACGGTGGATATTAATAAGAGAAAGGATTGAAATAGTACATTCACATCAGGCAACATCTGCAATGGGGAATGAGGCTATAACATATGCTGCAGAGCTAGGTCTAGGGAGTGTATATACTGATCATTCTCTGTTTGGATTTGACGACCTTGCATCAATAGTTTTGAATAGGGTATTGAAAGTAACAATGTCTACACTTGGTGCAGCTATATGTGTATCACATACATGTCGAGAGAATTATATCTTGAGATCAAAAGTGCTACCGTCAATTGTTCATGTTATTCCCAATGCAGTTGATACTACAAAGTTTACTCCAGATCCATCCAAACGCGATAAGAATGATAGAGTTAAAGTTGTTGTGGTTAATCGGTTAGTATATAGAAAAGGAGTTGATTTACTATTGGGCGTGATACCAACAATATGCAAAGCTTTTCCTAAAGTTGACTTTATAATCGGAGGAGATGGTCCAAAGAGACAATCTTTAGAAGAAATGGTAGAAAGAGAAGGACTTCATGATAGAGTCGAGTTCCTTGGATTTGTAAAACATAAGTCTGTTCGTGATGTATTGGTCCGTGGGCATGTGTTTCTAAATTGCTCATTGACGGAATCTTTTTGTATAGCTATACTAGAGGCTGCATCAGCGGGTCTATTTGTGGTATCAACCAATGTTGGAGGTGTGCCAGAAGTATTACCCCCAGATATGGTCGAATTAGCATTTGCCAATGTTGATGCTCTAGTTACGGGATTGTCAAAAGCAATATCCGAACGAATTAAAAAAGTAGATCCATTGGAATATCATCAAAGAGTAAAGGCTATGTATTCATGGGAAAGAGTGGCAAATGAAACAGCTTTGGTATATGATGAAGTATTGAATAAACCAAGGCTGACATTCTTACAACGATTAGTTAGATATAAAACTGTTGGATGGATAGCAGGATATGTTGTTTGCTTCTTGGCAATTACTCAACATTTTGTTGTTTTAGCTGTCGAATGGTGGCAACCTCGAGATAATATTGATATGGTGCCTGATATATGCATAGGAGAAAATGGTGCTAAGGAGGACAAGAAGAATGCATAGGTAGAATACAAAATACAATTTATATCAAATCTAATAATAGCTCATAGTTTTAAGCAGTGATTCATTAAACACATACCAAATCTATAGCATGATACCAATACCTTACCCATCTATTACAACATTTTACCTATTTTTTCTTCTCACGAACAAGGTTGCCGCCTGGCCCACTCTTGAACCGACGCCTAATCGATTTGTCTTTCTAGATCTCTTCCATGTTTCTTCATTCTTCGTCTTTCGTTTACGACCACCTGCACCACGTTCTTTGGAAACACCGCATGATAAACTTCCCCTTGCAAATAATGTAGAAGATTTGGATGGTGCGGATCCAAGTGTAGCTGATATAAGTAATTGTCTTTCTTGATCGGCAGCAGTGGTTGCATTGTATGATGATTCCCCACCTCCATCACTACCACCAATGGGTACTACTTCAATATTAGTCTGATCAGTCCTATGTGGTGTATCACCAGCCATTTTATATTCATCTTCAACAACAAATGTTGTATGTTTACCTAATCGTTTCTTTAGTTGTATCTTATGCTGTTTCTTCTCTTGTTTTTGTAATTGTATTTGATTAGCGCGCTGTGTATCCACCTGTTTAAAGAAATCTTCTGTTAACATATCATCATCTTCTTCTTCTTCTTCTTCACTATCAGAAGAAGAGTTATCTTCTTCCTCTTTTTGTTCTACCACTATATCATTCTTCTTCTTTCGCTTCTTCTTTAATAGTGATGTTTCCCTGGCTATACGCTCCTCATCTCGTATCTTTTGTGTAGTTTTACGGGCAGAGGTACCCTTCACTTCTTCTACAACATCATCGTCATCATCTTCATTATTGTTATCTGTAACATTTGTACTTTTATCGTTACCGTCTGCGTCATCACCATCTTCCTCGCCATCATTATTCTGTTCATGTTGCAAATCATCATTCATCGAAGGTGCATCATCATCATCACCAAATACAATCTTTTTATTCTGTATTGTAGATGATGATGGTATACCACCAGACATACGCGCTTTGGCCGCCGCCTTTGCTTGCCGACTAGATTGTCTCCTCATATTGCAAGTATGTGGTAGTAGTATAGATAGGGTCAAATTGTGGATTACTAATTACTGGCGTCCTTATTTTGGCGATCAAACCTTGGTATACATCATTATTTTATATTTTATTGGTTGATGTAAAAAGTGAATAGTATTACTCAATGGCACGGCTCTGAGTAATCTGCACGATAGGTGTTCACATTTAGCTATATTGCTATATCCATATATAGATTAGGCGTCGACAGATATAAAAGTTCAAATTGCAACAACCTAGAAGTGTCTCTCTCTCGAATACAAATAATATAACAGCCATAATATCTCAACTCACATTGACATAAAGTGATACTTAGGTTTAAATATCGGAGTCTTCTAGTGTATCATTCAACAATATTCAACAAAAAGTCATGTCATCATCTGCTACTACACAAACTAAAACAAAGACGGGAGTATTCTCTCGAGCTAGAAAACCAGATACAGATAATGATCCGAATGTTGGTGAAGGACAAGTACGACGATCTATATCAATCCGTCTCATCCGTCATGGCGAATCCATGAATAATCAAGTATACCATGATGCAAGACGTATCTACAAAGGAGGTACACCCGAGTTTGATCTAAAGGGATGGTTAAAGTATGTAGATGAACGTCGTGTAGCCGATCCAGGACTTTCAGATATTGGCAAGGTACAAGCGGAGAGATTGGCTGGTTACCTTGAACCACATTTGAAGAATCAATCTAGTAAACCAGTGAGGTTTATTGTATCACCAATGAGGAGAACTATTGAAACTATACTACCTACATTAATGGCATTGGATGCAGAGAGTAGAAATGTTTTAATAAATGCATTTTACTTTGAGAGTGAAGGTTGCCATACTCGAGAAAAGGTAGAATCGGGTATGAATGCTAATGAAATCAATACTTCACTATTGCATCCTGTTGGTGTAGAGAATGCATCATTTGAGGGCTTCCCAAAGGGACCAGAATTTGGTTGGTATTCCAATGGAACAGGTCCTGAAACAAGGCCTGAATCCGAGGAGAGAGCAGCTAAATTCTATGTTTGGTTGATGGAATACCTAGATCAACAGTTGGAAGAACAAGTTGAGGACATTTATGACGCTGGCGTCACCAATCCTGGCGAAGAACATGAAAAATGCGCCGATAAGCTGGCTCAACGCACCAGAAAAAGAAGAACTGCTATTCTAATTGGCCACGGTGATTTTATGAGTTTAGTTTTGAAGCGAATAGTTTCAGGTTTTGGTCATAGTGTTGAGAAAGAAGCAGTACCTCACAGAAGTGCATTTGTACACAACAATACAGGCATTACCGAGCTGGAATATTTTGGTAATGGACGCTTCTTGATAATGTCTCAGAATAGTGTACCTCATTTGTCTGATCCCGACGGTATGAATTACATGACTGGAGGTAGCTTGAAAGACGGCTGGACTTATCTCATGCCTACAGATGGGGCACTAGACTCGGAAGTATCGATAGCTTTTTCAGATGAAGTTCAGCCTCACGTTCAGGAACAAGCAGATGCTTTAAGAAGTTTATATCTTGATAGTCAGACTGAAGAATCAAATGGTGATACCGGAAATGAGGTTTCTATTGTTGTCAAGCGTGGCCTACAAGTGGTAGGATGTGCAAAACTTAACGAAAAGACTGGAAGACTCCGAGATTTAGTGGTTAGACCTTCTGCTAGAAGAAGCCAGGTCGGGAAGAGTTTGATCGAAGCCGTAAAAGAACATGCAAAGAAAGCAGATCTTGATAAAATCGTGGCAGTGCCCAACACCTCAGAAGGTGAGCAGTTCTTTACCAAGATGGGTTTTGACAAGGACACTTCTGATGATCAGTATGCATGGAGTGTAAAAAACAATTGCAAGCTATGATTGTTTAGATGGCTAATAGAAGGTTTTGATTTGAGTAACTTGTTTGCTTGATTTAGTTAAGATAATCCTGATCTACCCATATCCACATAATTGAATAAATGTTATCCAAATGTTTATTTTTCGTATACCCATGCATCTACAGTCTTCTTCCAATCATTGACGCCCTCTGGAAACCACATTGCAAGCTCGTGTGCAGCAGCCTCGGGACTATCACTTCCATGACAGATATTGCGTCCAAGATCGATAGAATAATCACCACGAATAGATCCAGGCTTTGAAGCCAGTGGTTGTGTTTCTCCAAGCATTTGACGTCCTTGTGCAATAATATCCTTTCCTTCCCAACACATGCAGATAATGGGACCAGATGAAAAGAACTTCGTAAGGCTTCCATAGAATGGCTTCTTGGCAAGGTCCTGGTAATGTTTCTCGGCCATCATTTGTGTGGGCCATACCATCTTCAGTCCAACAAGTTTGTATCCCCGCTTTTCAAATCTAGCAATGATATCTCCAACTAATCCTCTTTGCACTCCATCAGGTTTGACAGCAAGGAAGGTACGTTCTTGATTTGTTCCTGCGATTCCATGTACTGGCAAACCACCACATGATGCAACAGACTTGTTTTCATATTGATTGTAAGTTACTACTGCAGCAGCGGCAGTGGATGCAGCAACAAGTGTGGCAAGTTTAGATGCTGTTGGGGCAGTGGATCGTGTTGCCATTGACTGTATATACATTTTTCAATGCAAATTTGCAACAATGCAAAAATACATAGATATGTGAGTTGTTGCAATAATATAATACTACAAACACATCTGATGATGAATAACATACCGATACAGCACGACGAGTGACAGTCCTACGGGAGGCTGTGGCAGCAATGGAGCGAGTGGCAGCGGAGAACATGATGATAGTAGGTAGTGTAGACTGCAGAGAAGAGGGGGGATTGTGTTAGATTATTTGAGGATACATAAGATGTGCACAAAAAATACAATTTTTCGCCAATCGCTACCAACACAACAACATCCTTTAGTACACATAGCACACATTGCAATACATGAAACCACTACAACATCCTTGAACATATATCGCTAGCTCTCTCTTACCGTCACTGATATTGTGTGGATTGGATGAGCGAGGGGAGGAGATGGCTGGCACAAGGCAACATTCCACGTGTTGCTCATCAAAGATACCTCCCCTCGTGAATAAAAGAATCAAAGTAGAGCCACAAGTCCAACATTGTTTTGACAATGACCGACCCTCTAATAGCCTCATTGTATGGCGACAGATCCAAATAGAGACCTTATCGGCTTAGTATTGTATAATTGCAGGTGATATCTTCACCACTCATAGATTTGTGTAGCGACGAGGCTATATAAGGAAGAAATCACACACAAATAATAGATACTCGTAGAAGAAGATCTGTGTAGTAAATTATGGACAACAAATAACAATGGATTCATCTTCCCAAACATCAAACTCAGCAGAACCCTCGAATAATAAAGATAGTTGTGTAGATAAACATAGCATAGGTATAATCAAACCTCCGCTTAAATCAGTAACAGCAGGAGAAGACTTTTCATCACCCAACAACACAAACAATATGTCTCAAAGTAGAATACCCCGGACACTCCTATTGGCAACACTCTATTCATCTATATCTGGTTTATTATTTGGATATCAAATGGGTATAACAGGTGGAGCATTACACTCTCTTCAATCATCATTGGAATTGTCATCATCTCAAAGTGAGAGTATATCATCACTATTCTTTATCGGATTAATGGTCGCTTCTCCCTTTGGTGGATATGCCTGTGATAGATTAGGAAGACGAAGCAGTATGTTATATATGGACGCATTGTTTATATTAGCTGGTATAATAATGTGTATAGCTCAAGATTATAATACCATGTTAGCTGGAAGATTTATCGCCGGATGTGCCTCGGGTATATCATTAGTGGCAGCTGTGAGTTACTTAACTGAATTGGCAAGTGCCGATGCATCATCATTAACACATCGGGGTGCATTAGTTTCAACAGTGGAGGCATCAATAGCGTTTGGATTTCTAGTGTCATACTTGGCAGCATATATATTGATTGCCTATGTTGATGTCGATGAAGGATGGAGATTATTGTTCGGTGTTGGAGTAGTACTATTGGCAATTATCCAGTGGTTGGGTATGAGGAAAATGCCTGAAAGTCCAGAATGGTTAGCTGAACAGGGATTTCATGATAAGGCACATGCAGCACTCCGAAGGATTGTACCACCCCGAGGAACTGGAGACGAATCATCACTATCAGGGAGAGTAGCTGAACTTGAAGCTGAAATTACCGGTATATCCGAAGATCGAGTTCCTCTTGAATATGGAGAAGTAAACTTCTTCATGCTAGATGATTGTCCTGCAATATCACATTATTGGAGACAAGCTGTGATTATTGCCTTTCTTGCGATAGCTGAGCAATTCTGTGGACATATTAATATACTCAATTATGCTCCAGTGATATTTGCCGAGGTGTTTTACAACTATGAAGAGGAAGAGGCTGCCGAATTAGGCGAGCCAATGGCTTCCGAACTATTGACTACAACAATTATACTTGGAGTTGTCAAATTTGTCATTACAACATTCGTTTTATTTGAGGTAGATAAGTTGGGCAGGCGCTTCTTACTGAAAGCTGGGGCAGGAATTGTAACAGTATCATTACTCTTTATGTCCATCGGATTCAGTGTCAAGTATGAGGAGAAGAAAGTAATGTTGGATACCGGTGAAACTGAATATGTTCATTCTAAACTACAAGAAGCATTAGTATTAATTGGTTGCTCTGGAGTTGTTGCCGGCTTTGCATTAAGTTATGGACCAATAACATGGCTTGTGACATCTGAGTTGAGCCCCTCCTCGATCAGAGGTCGAATGCTTGGTTTCTACACAGTTTTGACACATGGATGTGCGGCACTAGTATCATACACATTCTTATCCGGACAGGAGAAGCACGGTGAAGCATATCCGTTTTGGTTATACTTTTTTTGCAGTTTGGCATCTTTTGCCTTCATCATTATAGCGGTACCAGAGACAGGTGGTGTGACATCAGAACATGATGTCGAGAGCTTGCTGGATGATACAGTATTTTGGAGTAAACACAACCCACTGTATAGATGTCTTGCTCCATTGCTTGGTTGCCCTTGTCCTACTCCATGCAGGAGCAATTCTAGGCAAGAGATAACTCATGGTATCGACTCATGTTTTGATGACGATGAGCAGTCAATAGGCGGTCTAGGTGGTAGGAGACCGTCTATCTCATGAAAAGAGAAACTGTAGTCCTAAAATGTATAGCTTATATAGGCAAAACCCTTTCTTTTTTATCTTTAGACTTCCACTCTGTTTCTCTTTCCATCCTTGGTAGCTCATATCTTATGCATCAAATTAAAGTTTTTACTCATCCGACTTCTTCTCTTCTCCTCCACCACTACTCTTTCTCCTAGATGCTCGGGTGACACGCTTGTTACTTCCACCCCATTGTTTCTGAACCTCATCAGAAGTATACTTGAGTAGTGGATCTAACCCACCCCGACACATCTTCCATGCAGGAGAAAATAACGGATCACAGGGTACACCAAATGTTTTCGTTTTACATGCCTTCCTAGCATTACTCTTCACATTCATATCACGACGGTAGATATATCCCTGATGTCCCTCTGCCGAACCATGCATAGACGTCGGTGTCTGATGAATCAATTCAATATTGAATCCATAATCATCAATCATTAACCGTGGTGCATGATAACAAATAAGATATTCCGATTGACTATTGTTGAACATTTCAGCCAACTGATGGAATAGACGGGGTGGGAAACCAATATCGAACATGTAAACATGTGTAAAAGGATCGAAGAAGTTGGCTTCGGTAATATCACCGTGTGATAGGTAACAACCATGTCCAATCTTTGACTCATCATCATTTACCACACCCTTGTCAACATCATCTTTAGCAGATTTTAATACATGCTCCAAATTACTCATACCAATCATCCACCGGACATGTTCCATTTCAATACCATAACTAAAGTCCACACCGGGAAATTGTGCCACATGTAAGTTGGGCTTACCAAGACCACATCCAACATCAATAAAACGACTAGACTTTGACAAGCCAGTATGTTCAATCATTAAATTTGTCATCTTTTGCATTGAACCGGTAGTTAATTCACCGTAGATGGCACCACCGTGTCCATTACCACCTAAACTACCTGAATGTTTATGTACTATGTGATATACGCGTTGGACGTTTGGTGGTATTTCAATTGCTTTCTTATTTAGTCCAAATGGTAACTTCTTTTGTGTATCGTCACGTTTTGTGGTAGTATCATTTAAGTTGAGAGATCGACGGGCAGATTTGGCCGCAGTTGGTGACTTTTTCTTTGACGCAGCACTCTTCTTCTTCTTTCCTTCTACTGGCAATGATGCTGTTAATGCTGGTGTTACAACCTTGGACGAGGAGGCACTTTGCCGTGGAGGTGTTCGTGGAGTTTTGCGATTTGGTTCATTAGTTGTGTTTGCAGTTGATTTGGATGGAGATGAACGACGCTTGGTAGGGGTTGATGATGCTGCCGCCGCCTTGCTGCCCCGTTTACGAGCTGATGGTGATGACATGTTGGAGGTATGGTTTGTTGTTGCGGATAGTAGTTGAGTTGTTGCAATGATATGTGGCGGCAACTTGCAATAAAAAGTTGGGAGCGGTTGAGGTCGTCAGGTAGGCCTGAGGCGAGCGAAATCAGCTCAGGGTATCTTTACCCAAGGTATCCTTACTAAAAATTAAAATCACCAAAGAATCTCATTTCTACCCACTGCCGCTTGTATCACAGATTACTAGTTTCTACTTCTCCAATTCATAAAGTGAAGTATCGATTGTGTTGTTGGATAAGCGTCAGTTGGGAGTTTGGTTCGACTGGTAATTAGTGAGTTGCAACACGAGAAAATAAGGAACATAATACATACTCATTAACTCATACGACATACTACACTCATATACTCGTATTGTATTAATACAGTACATCAATAAAGGTAAGCTGTAAAAAAAGCAAGAGATAGAAGTATTGCTTTGTTAGATTTACTTTATCTATTTGCCTTTGCGGTGTCCGGGGAAAATCAATTACGATATCCAATATACACACTCTACTTTGTAGGTACTAACAAATTACATTAGGAAATATAAAATAAAACATGGATGATGGTTTAAGACAAAGAGGATGGTCAATCCATTCCTCGGATAATGATCATTCTAACAGCCTACAACAGCAAAGACCCCGAGCTGATACAGATATTACCTGTGATACTCATGATACATTAACATCCACTGATAAGATACATTTATTAAATAATGCATTTGATGATAATACTAATGAAGATGGAAATGTTGAGCAAAGGGTGACTACTTCTACTGTTCATAGGAGTAACACACCTAATAGTAGTGATGAGGGTGGAGGGGATGATATGCTTGCAATGTTTGGAGATGAAGAGTCCGAAGAAGAAGAAGGAGAAGAAGATGAAGGTAAAGTTGAGCCATCCACGAAACGCCAGAAAACGGGGGAAGATAATGAGTTTAGTGCGTTAAATGATGATAGTGATGATGATTCATCATCTAGCTCCTCCTCAAGTGAAGATGAAGATGGCGATGAGACCAATAATAACAATAATGGCAAGGAAGATAACAATACCAAATCATCATCAGCAGCAACAACAGAGACATCAAGACCACACATTGAACTAACACAACTTCAACAATCCCAATTAGACAATGCAAAGAATAAGTTATCAAAATGGGCAGCAAGGTTATTCGACCCGAACCGTCCTCGCGGATTAGTCGAGGCACCACAAGTTATACCATTGAATGATGAGTTTTTAACTGCATTTGGGAAAAGAGAGAAGGAAGATGATGCACGTATCGGTAGGGAAATTGAAATTGATAAATCTTCTTTGGATGCAATTGATGTTGATTCAGATGATGATGACGACGATTTGGATAAGAAGAAGAAGAGTAAGAAGAAGGAAGATTTTAGTCAAATGGACAAGAGTAAAGTGAAGATTGCAAATCTATCCTATCAAACAACAACAGCTACTATTGCACGTACTTGTGAGGCAGTTGGTCCGGTTGTTGATGTTAACCTCATATTAGATGATAATGGACAATCCACGGGGCGTGCATATGTTGTATTTGAAGATCATGAAACAGCTGTAACCTTTGTAGAGAAGATGCATGAAAAGCAATTGGAAGGACGAACATTGTATATTGGATTAGCATCCTCATCGGGGCGTAAAAGCATAGACCCTTCCAATAAGAAACAAAAAAGTCGTTATTGGGAGCGTGATATATCAACAAAATGTAATAGTTGTGGAGAAGTTGGACATATAGCACGGAACTGCCCGAATGAAGAAAAGTTAAGACCCTGTTGTCTATGCGCAGGTTTTGGACACGAAATGTGGAGTTGTCCAATGAAATCAGTATGTTTCAACTGCGGTTTGCCAGGTCATGTCGTACGTGATTGCAACCAACGTCGAGGTTTACCACAACGTCGGGTATGTACTATATGTTATAGGAGTGGACATCACCGTTTTGATTGTCGTGAATGGCCATGGGATGCCCCTAGTCGAGATGCATTGTGTATGCAATGCGGTCAGAAGGGACATTTAATGTGTAATGAAATGAGATGGTTCTTTGGGTTAAAAGGCGTTACTTGCTTTAATTGTGGAGAGAAGGGCCATTCTGGTATACAATGCAAGAGACCCGATGTGGATGTCTGTCAGAAAAATCCAGAAGTTGCAATGAATGAGATTGAAATGGCAGGCACTGTATCGTTGGCAGATCAAATGTCGAACCAAAGGTCAAGCAGAGAATTAAGAGATAATAACAACCGTGGTCGTCAACAGGTTCGAAGTATGCCTCCTCCAAGAAATAGGGATGGATATCATTCTAGACCTAACAACAACTCGCAGCATAGGAGGTATTGAGTTTGTGTGTGGAGAAAGTATGAGGGGAAGAAGAAGGCGCAAGTAGAGTTGTGTTGGGTTTAGGGACAGTACTTGATCGCATCTCTAGCCTTGGTATCGTATTATGCGAAAGCCTGCCAAAGACTCACATCATCCTATCACCAAAGTCGGAATAGTTAAGGTAAGGATACTAATTTTTCTTTTCAAGCTCTCAAACTGTATAGATTTCCATCCATGTCATCTTGACTTGTCTGATTCTCATCTGGTTGGTTGCACATAATATATTTCATAGCCATCTGAGGATGTCATCTCCCCAATATTACTTAAAAGAAGTCTAGAAATGGATCCTCTCCATCCTCGTACTCGGGAGGTACAGCGTCATCAGTATCCGAATCATAATCATCAAAATTACTCAAGTCATCGTTTCCCGACAACACTGGGACGATTGGTGCCTCCAACTTTCGGGCGAGAAGACTATCAAAGTCAAAATCGGTAAACCATTTATGAGTCTTGATATCCGAGGCTCCATTTTTCAAGCAACCATATCTTTTGGTTAGATCTGCGGTCAGTATTCTTTTTGTCAAAGACTTGGCATACTTATCATAGCTCCTTGTGTACTTGACCTTGCCTGTCAGAATTTGCTGGTAGATCTCCATTGGATCTTCGGAGAGGAAGGGCGGATCTCCCACAAGCATTTCATATATCAGTATACCTAACGTCCACCAATCTACACCCTTCCCGTGACCCTTGTTCAACAACACTTCAGGAGCAATATACTCGGGGGTACCACAAAGAGTGTATGTTTTGAAACCTACTGTGTCAATCTTCTTAGCGAAACCAAAGTCGGTAATCTTGAGATGGCCTGAAGAATCAAGTAGTATGTTCTCAGGCTTGAGATCGCGGTAAATGATGTCCTTGGCGTGTAAATGTTCGAATACCAATACCACGTGTGCCGCAAAGAACTTGGCAGTATTTGAGTTGAATTTGACTGCATTCCTGAGATGCGAGAAGAACTCTCCACCTATCCCAAGCTCGATTACCAAACAGACGTAGCATGGATCTTGAAAGGACGCAGCCATGTTGACAATGAACGGATGTTGATCTTGTGACAAAAGGGTCAGAATCTCATTCTCCGCCTTGATATGCTCAACTTGTTTATGCCGAATGATATCAGTCTTTCGTAACATCTTGAGTGCATAGTGTTCCTTGCTTTCAGTGTGGGTGGCGAATTTAACTCTTCCGAATGAGCCTGTGCCCAGTGTTTTGCCGACTTCAAAGTCAGCGATTGAAGTGCACTCTAATGGTTGCATATTATGCTTACTTGTAATTTTATTCTGGAAGATTGTCAAAGTTTCATGTGCTGAATCTATCTAAAGCTGCTCATCATTAGATGACAAGGGATTGGATTATCATTAGCTGTTTAATCGATAAAGAGAGCCCAATGAGCTTATTATTTATTATTGTTCTTTTGCTTATTGATTGACCATGAGAAGAATCTGACCGACGAGTTGATCTTTGCTGACGAGTCTCAAGAAAATGAGAGTAAAAAAATTTGCCTCTGAGTAGGGTATTTACTTCATTCGCTTCGAATTCATAGATCACACATTATCGATTAGTTGGTGGAGAAGCAACCTCAGAAGACACTCTCGATCTCGTCTCATGTCACTGCCTGTAAATAGTAATAGTAATAATGGAAATGCTCAGCAGCAAACAAGAAAGATGGAAAGGAGAAAGGCAATAAGAATCCTGCCCAACTCAAAAGAAGCTATGCAAATCCGTCGATTATGTAATTCATTTCTGACGACAAACAGTGGAGGAAGAAATCCTTTTCAAGGCCCTGGTGATGATCCATACAGCAGTGATTCTTCAGTTGAAGTAAGAATAACTATGAGGCTACCAGAAAAGAAACAATTTGGCGCAAAATCGGCATAGAGAAAGTTGGATCAACAAGAAAGAAGAAAGCTTTCTATCGATCAGCATTATGGCTTTATGTGGTGCAGTCTCAGACTCGACAGTAGAATGCTTGTTTGTAGTCAATGTTGAGTCCAAGATGATGTTTGAAGTCAATAGACGAGTACTAAGATGAGAAAATGGATTACACTTTTACAACAACGGTCTATTCACTTCTAATATCTTTGACCTCCCATCATATTACTTTGCATGTTGGGGTTGCCCATATTGCCCTGTTGCATCATATTTCCTTGTTGACCTCCCATCATATTGTTGTTACCCTGCATCATGCCGCCGTTCATCATTCCCATATTATTGCCTTGCATCATCTGTTGCTGTTGTCCTCCTCCCATCATATTCATGTTGTTCATACCCATATTGCCACCCATCATATTATTGTTCATCATTCCCTGTCCACCCATCTGTCCTCCCATTTGACCATTCATCATTCCCATATTATTACCCATCTGTTGTTGTTGCATCATTTGTTGCTGCTTCATCATTTGTTGTTGTTTCATCATCTGTTGTTGTTTCATCATCTGTTGTTGTTGCTGCTCTTGATTCATGACATTACCAAACACCTCACCGATATCACCTTGTTGTCCCGTTCCCAATACTGGTTGAGGTTGGCCTCCTCCCATGGCACCACCACCACTGTTTCCTCCCATGCTCAACATTCCATTTGTCCCGCCGAGGGGTTGAGAAAAGTCTATATCTTCTTTCTTGACCTCCTTCTTGGGATTCTTTGACAATCCGTCTAGTGAAATAAGTTTACTCATTGGATCTGAAGACTTTTCAGAAGATTTGACCGAAGCAGGTTCATTGGCGGCATCTTCAAAGTCACCAAAATCATCATTATTTGACGCTGCAACCGGAGCAGTCATTGTAGGCTGCATTTGTTGTTGTTGATTTTGCATTGTCATATTGCCAAAGGCATTATTCATTGTGTTGACAGACTGTTGCTGCATTTGTGGTGCTGCGCCGCCGAAGGCATCAAATGACTGCTGGGGAGCTGCAGGTGCTGATCCAAAAGCATCAAATTGAACAGCCGAAGTTGGTGCAATCTGTTGAAAGTCTCCAAAGTCATCATTTGTGGTAGAAGGTGGTGCAAGTGCTGCAGGTGTTGCCGAGGATGATGGAGCTGTTTGAAAGGCATCAAATTCATCACCACCTGTAGAAGCAGACGGCGCACTTGTCGGTGTATCAAAACTAAACAAATCAACTTCTGGCTCAGCAGGAGTTTGTTCTACAGGCTTCTTCTTCTTCACCTTCTTCACTTTCCCAGACGAACTAGATTTTGATGATTTCTTTGTGCTACTCCGTGATGGAGCTGCCGCCATATCTCCCTCACCATATCTACCTCTTGCTCTAGAGGATCCAATACCACTATCACCATAATTCTGGGAACTTCCTCCACCACCCTTACTACCGCTACCGCCAGCCCAATTGGAATCACTATTTCCATATCCTTCATACTTTACACCACCATTGGCACCAGTACCTCCTCCACTAGATGCCACCGATCCACGTCCGGCAAACTTTTCACGTAACTGTCGTGCCTTCATACGTTCCTCACGAATACGTTCATCATCACCTAATATATCAACAATTTGTTTACTCTTCTCACGAACACCCACGCCACGATCGACCGTGCCTTCGTAGTAGTTAAATCTATCCATATTACGCAATAAGTGTGAATGATTACGTGCATCATCTACACAACGTTCTGAACCATTCTTAATAAGATGTTCAAGTAATGTTAATCCCTTGAAGATTACACGCCATGCTGAAGGCCGGGGTGTTTCAATTGCTTCCCACATTAGTTTTGTGACGATTAGGACTATTGTTTGTTTAAAAGTATATGTATGTTAGATTAAATATACAGTTATATAATATAGTATATAATTATACAGAGCAGGTAAATCAATACATAATACACAACCCCACAATAGAAACAAAACTTACATCGGTCATAATCAAATGTATCCTGTGCAATTTCATTCATTAATGTAGTTGAGGCACCCCAATTTTTATGTGAGAGTACCTCATATACACGTGCTTCTACATCATTCTTTGGTTTTACTTGATTAAATCTGTATAATTGTATATGTATTGTAGTGTGTTAATGTGAGTTGGTAAGGGAGATTCAAAAGAAGGGAGTTGGAGGTATAGTTAGTTAGTGAATCAGAAGTAATTGCAATAAAATTGAGCTTTATATAGTTCCTCTGCCAAAACCCCGACTAATTGGCAAACAATACAAAAAAAACTCTCTGTATATAAATATCAATGTCTACGCCAACGCCCAATACCAAAGGGAGATAATAGCCAAATATAAAGATCAGACCAGCCATTTTGTTTCGTTGGAATATCTTTTCTATTTATGCATAATTTGTGCCGCCGAGATACATAAGATGTGCACAAATTCATAACTCACGCATCCTCGGCAAGGTTTCTAACCTTGTCGATATTTAAATCTTTAATAAAGTCCATTGCAATATGTAGGCTGCTTCTTTAATCCTAATACCACCGTCGACTAAGATTTATTTTGTGTTGGAAGTTGGAGGTGGTGGGTCACGGCAAATTCGCCCTAACTAGGATTCCAGATTACTAACAAAACTCATAAATGACCATTTTGGGGCTCTTTTCACCAAATAGCTACTATTTGTAACCACCCACCTCACACTCCTCCCTCGATCAG
>Ga0214477_100787_pt1 | contig 19940 bp, 13 predicted proteins | sample M1_20Mar14CPVII9_FD_165058 | JGI IMG/M metagenome (GOLD analysis project Ga0214477, IMG submission 165058) | Marine eukaryotic communities from Monterey Bay, California, United States - M1_20Mar14CPVII9sort6BwellC16 | ecosystem: Environmental > Aquatic > Marine > Unclassified | place: USA...
CTGCCAACCTTGCTGGAAGTCGTTAAAGAAGTTGCCATGTCTTGAAGTCTGATCAAACGTTCCGAAACCATCAAAGTTCATATGAGCAAGATAGAAATCGATGAAGACAATATCGCCAAAGAGGTTTTGATAAACATTCAGGATCTTGGGTAACTAAGAACTTGATAATTTCGGAAGTATTCTTGTTGGGAAGGGTACATGCCCAATGAATTGGTAAGTACCCATCGTTGTTTCTAATGTTGATACTTTCATGATACAAACCAAATAAATACTTTACCGTGTCAGGTCGTCCTTCGCCACATGCATGGTGAAATGGTAAGTATCCCTCATTGTTCACTCTCCTTACCGATTCTGGGTAGGCATCTACAAGAACTTTACAAAAGGCAGGAGATTTATTGGTGGCAGCGTGATGTAGAGGCAGTTCTTCACTACTATCAAAGTCAGTAGTTCGTGTAACCGAATCCGGATAAGCAGCGAGTAAGAGCTTTAGAACATCTATTGCAACATCCATTTTACCCTCATCGCCACATAGATTATGTATTGGTAACCAGCTGCAATTATTTGGTTGATGAATAGAATCAGGACAAACTTGTAGAAGGAGTTCAACTGTCTTTTCTGTCATATATTCATTGATACATGCGACATTGAGAGGAGTTTGATCATATTGATCCATCATTTGAAGAGAGGATGGGTTTGTTTCAACGAGATATTTTACCCCATCATACATTTCCCCGATATTATCATTATGAAGAAGGATGTGGATTGGGGTGCACTTTGTATCCTCATCAGTTAATAGCAACATTTCTGGATTTACTACCAACTGCTTGACGATGTTAATGTCAACATTTGATGTTCTTGAGAGATAAAAGTGGAGAGGTGTAGCGCCATGATATCTACCTTCAAACAAATAGATACCCGTATTACCGTAATCAAATTCCATATCACATATCGTTTTCAATAGAAATTGTTTCGTACATCCTGATACAATAACACTTTGTGATTCCTCTATCTTTCTCAAAAGTAGTTGAATCACTTCATTTGGGCATTTCTCATTATAACATGCCATGTGCAGAGGATATGACGAAGTAATCAAAGTCTCTTCGTCATAAGGCATGTTCTTCTGAAAATATATTGCTGGGAGATATAATTCTAATAAATACTCAACTAGTTCCAATGTAACATTTTCATTAAAACACACCCTATGAAGGAAGGATGAGTTGCTCAAATCATTTGCAGGGGATATACCCTTGGTCATCCTACGTATCTCATCGATGAGAAGAATATCCGATGAACAATAACTTTCAAATTGATGAATGCTAAAATCACTGCTCATACTATCTCGACTTTTTCTCCTGATCTCTTTGCAATTTAACTTGGTGCATAACTCGGTGCATATGATATGATCTTGCCTTGATTATTCAACGACCGCCGAATCTGCTACTACCAAACTACTACCAATCAATGAGCGTTATAACAAGTGATCTCCTGGACACTATATTCACACGAACTGCAGCGCTATTTAGTACTAATTGACATGGCCTTTCTATTGTAACTCATTTGGAATGTTTGTCATTTTTTTATGAGAGTGGTCGGTATCCTACTCCTAACTCAAGGCGGCATGAGACGACACTCAATCTCATGCTGCAAGCAGTCTAACGACTCCATACTCTATATAGCTTGACGAAAACTCAAAAGTTCATGTTCAGCGATAACGATTAGCATGTAGCATATCAGTATATCAATTGGTGGTGACCCGAGAGGATACCGCAAAATTTTCAAAGTCTCAAGTAAATTTGCATTGTTTGCCAAGCGGCCCTTAGTTATATACTGCTTTTATTGCCAAGCGGCTTAGCAGGCTTATCGCTCTTATTGATTAGTCTTAGTTTCTGGTGAGTGTAGTGGTCTGATGCTATGTTCATGTTGTTGTTGTACTTGAGAGATGTATCCTTATGTCTTAGATAACTCTCATAATTGATTTGTTTTGTACGATATTATAATATATTTAAACATAATATATCTCATAATATATCTCTCTATGTAACTCCAGTTCCATAATTTGTAATACGTCAATACAATGGGTGCATCATTATCGTCATTTAGAATAGGGAAGGCGTCCTCAAAGGAAGAAACGCCACCCACCACCTCAACTACCACAACAAAGACAGCAGCTGCAACAGTTACACCCAAAAAGAAAAAGTCAGGCTGGCCAAAGGGTAAACCTCGTGGAACGAAGAAGAGTACTAAAGACACACCTAAGAAGAAGTCAACAGCTACTAAATATGCTGTCGTATTGCCGCCTCATCATGCAGTGTCGCAAAGTCGTGGATCAAACGGGAAATTTGCGAAGAAGACCACACCCAAGAAGAAGAAGTCTACAAGTAGTACAATCAAATCAAAAGTAACAACTGCTACTAAAAAGGGCAAATATGATGATATTGGCAACGGTAAGGGTCCAGTACGTCAATCACGTCGAACCGCCAAAGCAAATCCACCCAAAGTATTCTTCCCAACATTCCCAAAGTCTAAAACACCATCGAAGAAGTTCCCATTAACACCATCAACACGGACTAAAGTTGAAAGTAAAGCAAAACCAATATTATTAAAAAGGAAATCACCCCGTGTAGTTAAACACAAGTTCATCAAAGGTAAGTCAACAACGAATAGTTTAAAATCAAGTCTAAGTAGTAAATACACACCAAACGCTACATATGACGTTGATGAATTAATATTCGCTTGGGATAAAAAGGTATTATACGAAGCAAAGGTAACATCCATTAAATTTATTTGTAATGAAGATGGTTCACCCACTGACACAATTGATAAGTATCAAGTACATTACCTGGGATATAAAAAGATGCATGATAAGTGGATTGGTATTGATAAGATGTTAAAAGTTGATTACGACAGTAATAAGTATTTTAAGCAAACGAGGGGTAAGTTGGCATTTGAGGATGGACGTTGGGGTGAGGTATGGGGGCATTAAAATTATGTGAAATGTGAGTGGAGTTATTAGAGTGAGATGAACGTGTGTACACGGATAATGCCAATTGATATTATGAGGGAAGCATATTGGACGTTATAAAAGGGAAGAAGAGCAGTTAATAGGAGGAGTTGACAAGCATATGTTTAACATGTAAGGAAAGTTCGATGCTCAAAGTGAGTAGTTCATTGGTGTGAGGACTAAACTTGGTGCATCTATTTTGTGAGTGGTTACCTACTTAAAGTAATCCTATTTGACGCACCACATGAACAAGTTCTCTATGTTTAGAACACTATGAGACCTGAGTTGACCGAACACAATATATGTCTGCATTCCTACTCAATATAGTCCCTCTTCCTCTTTCCGGCACTTCCATTACACCGTCGGGACTGGGGCAAGGCACCCGAATGGAACGAGTAGAGTGTCGGCATTTCCCAATACCTGACAATCGCATACATTGTATTCGTCAGTTTCTTTTGATCTTTTTCATTCTGAATGAATGATAGCACGTCTGGCATATACTCCACTGGCAAATCTTCAAGATAATGCATCATGGATTCTTTTAAACAAAAAAGTGATAGTACCTTACTGGTTCGATCCAATTCCCAATTGATACCACTCATATTGAGCCTCTCCCTACGGACAACAGCTGGTTCTGACAAGATCTGGAGTGCACATACGTGATTGCAATCCGACATAGCATTTAGACTTGATGTATCGAACACTCCCTTGATCAAAGACTTTACTCCGGTCAATGTGAAGTTGTTTTGTCTGATTTGAAGTTGTTGGAGTTTAGTATTCTTCTTGAGGGATTTAGCAAAGAGGATAGCATCAGTGTCCTTAAGGCTATTCCTATCAAGGTTTAATTGAATCATACCAGTGTTTGTTTCGAGGTACTCTGCAATCTTGGCGGCGCCAGGAGAGCCAATATTGTTGTTGCTAAGGTCCATATCCTTTATATTTGATTGTAATATAATACGTAACACTTCTGTATCATCCCCGAGGTTGCATGATAACTGGAGGGACTGAATTGTAGTATAGTCCAATCTCGAGAGATTCATGCAGGCATATAGATCATCCGTCATAAGGGATCGAGTAGAAAGAGCCCCAACATCTACTGTTGTTCTTTGGAGCCGTAAAAACTCTTGTAATTGAATCTTGACGTTATCCAATGCAACTGTCCTTCTCTCTTCCCTATCAGCGGTGATTGTTCCATTTAAACTCCTATTTCTCCTAAGCTTCAAACGATTATCATGGCCTAATATAACCTCGAAAATATTATCATACTTGTTCGTATCAACTAAATCAATCAAAAAGTGAAATAAACCTTCGGAGTCTGTGTCGTCGGGCAAGTGCTGTTGTTCTACATCATTCTCACTACCACTAAAATCCTCAACCAATTCATCAATCTCATACTGTTCATCATTCCCATACGATCCAATACTATCCACGGCATCATTATTCGTACCATATAACTCATCATAATCTTCCGCCGAATATTTATATACATGCTGTGAGTTTTCATATATCAATTCCTCATTCTGTTCACGCTCAAGCTCAATACAATCATCTTCTAAATTATATTCTAGCGCGGCGTCAATATTGCTGTTACTGTCGTCTTGTTGTACTCCATTTAGTTCACGTCTATTTGAAGACCCAACGGTATTGTTGTTTGTATATAACTCATCACATTCTTCTTCTTCTTGATATTGATAATCATATCCATTGTTGTTATTGTGAATGTTGTCTTCTGCACTTGCAGAATTATTGTCATAATTGTAGTCCATTTTTAGATATCGATATTGTGATCAAATACTTAATTATATTATATCAGTCAATAACAGCTAATTATTAATAACCTTACAAATAATGTATACCCAATAAATAAAGAGGTGCACGTTATTATTGTCCAGTTCATATCAGTTAATGTTCTTCTCTCTTTGTATTGTCTTACTTTATTGTTTTCATATCTTGATTTATAATATAAATTAAACCAAGAGATGAAATTAAACCAATCTAAAGTTGGAATAAACTTCTAACCCCTCTTTTATCTTATCTCTAGAGGGCGCCTCTCACCCTTGTTACTGTGGATATAATATAGACTCCTCTTGCCCGCCATCGGCCATCACCTTCCTGCTGCTCTACCAAGTCGCCGCCATATCAATATAATGCGCCCATCACTCTTCTTTACAACATCACTAACTCTATCATCCCATTTCCGACGGCATAGTATTGTCCGCCAAGTACGAGCTGCATCTTTACACAGTACAACTAGAAATAGTGATGGAACAATCATTATAACACCCGATGACGAATCATTACATTCGGCTAGTGTTATATTATGTCATGGATTGGGTGATACTGCTATGGGATGGGAACAGCCTGCTCAGGTAAGATAATTGAATTGTTGCAAATGGATGTATGGTTTGATGTATCTCCATAAGGTGCATATCTTGCTCAGATTGCTCATACATCATATGCACAACTTTTAGTATCTAGCAAATCAATTACCTTATGTCAAATTTATATTACCAACAGCACCTACACAACCAGTTACTCTTAACATGGGCATGTCAATGCCATCATGGTATGATATTATTGGATTAGATTCACGATCGAATGAAAGTTGTGAGGGTATAGAAGATAGTATTGCAAAGATTATGAAATTAGTAGATGATGAGGCTGGTGTAACATCAGATAATGACGATGATAATGGCGAGAAGGAATGCAAATCATCATTGGATTATTCAAGAGTAGTACTGGCAGGATTTAGTCAGGGTGGTGCTTTGGCGCTGTATACTGGTATGAGCCAACATCGTACTAAAGAAAACAAACTCGGCTTAGGATTGGCAGGAATTGTAGTTATGTCAGGATATTTACCAAACTCTAAACAATTTACAGTTGCCAAAGGATCAGAAAGTACGCCTATATTACACTGCCATGGTGTAGATGATAATGTGGTACCGGTACAAGCTACAGATGTTGCCAAGGCACGAGTCGATGAATTGGTAACTGAAAAGGGAGGAGATAATAGTAACTTATATCAAGTTAAGACATATAGAGGATTAGATCATAGTGTATCGATGGAGGAATTGAATGATGTTGCCAACTTTTTGAAGCGTGTTATCCCTCAAGATATATGAAAAGAGTTTGGGCTAGTTTAAATTGAAGCCTCATTTAAGACATTTAATAAATACTAATTCAATATTGTCTCCGGATAAGCCGATAGAAGACGCCAAATAGTTTCAGTATACTTTGGGCTATCATCGTCTTCCTCTTGATCATTCACAAACTCACAAAACAAATGAATTGGAAGCATATCATTGGCATTCCGTTCTGATACTGAAGCTGATGATATTGGCGTTTTAAGTAGATATTCTATTACCTCACAGTTGCCTCCTCGGCAGGCATGATGCAGAGGATAACTTTTGTTCACATCACATGCATTCAGACGGTCCGGTACGAGCTCCGCCAAGTATTTAACAACTCCGACAGTACTAAACTGGCTAGCAAGGTCAAAAGGATGTATTCCATTACCATCGGGTACATTTATAGCATATGTGTTGCCTTTGACTAGCAGCTTGATAGAACCGAGGGGAGCATTATATCGTATTGCATGGTGAAGCGGAAGTAAACCAGTATGATCGGGTGTCATCATCACATTCTGATCTTGTGCTTTCCTAGCATAACTCATTTGGGTTTGTAGAAAAGGAATGAGTTTAGTTTCCCTATCGACAGAGAAGTTCATACTCTGTCTGAATTCAAGCTTCACTCTGATGACATCGATTGGTAATTCTCCTCGACCATTTGGTAATAGAATTGCCTCGGGATAAAGATCAAATAGGTGCTCTGTTACATTTGACTTGTCCTGAGATGAACAAACAAGGTGTAGAGGCAATGCCCCGTTATCATCACTATCAGACACAAAAGGTTTTGATAAACATTCAGGGTCATGTCGGAGTAAGACATTGACAATTTCAGCAGTATTGTCGCCAGGACTACCGGCTGCACAGTGAATCGGTAAATAACCTCCATTATTTCTGATTTGAAGACTTTCTGGGTATAATCCTGAGAGATACTCTACCGTGTCAGGTCGTCCGCCATAGTCACATGCATTATGAAGTGGTAAATGACCGAAACCATCTCCCCTCCTTACAGATTCTGGGTAGGCATCAACAAGTAATTTACAAAAGCCTGATGATTTTTTATAAGCAGCTAAGTGCAACGGCAAATGCCCGTAGCCTTCAGTTTCTGATACCGAGTCAGGATGTGCCTCGAGTAAGAGCTTCAAAATATCAATTCCTACTTTATCATCTTGTACAACTGTGTCCGTGAGACAATGTAGGGGTAGCGAACTATAAATATTTCGTTCATGAATAGAATCGGGACAAGCTTGTAGAAGGAGTTTGATTGTCTTTGTTGTGATGTGCCCATTATTACATGCAACATGAAGAGGAGTATGACCATATTTAGAATCCTTTGCCAGGAGAGAATCGGGATTTGTTTCAACGAGATATCTCACCACATCAAACATATCACCAATACTTTTGTTGTTCATGATAATGTGTATTGGAGTGCACTTTGTGTCTTCATCAGCCGATACTATCAATTCTGCATTTTCATTTACCAACTCTTTGACAATGTTAAGATCAACATTTGATGTTCGTGATAGATAAAAATGTAGAGGAGTGCCGCCATAATCATTAGTACCGTATCCCATATCCCCCCAATCATCATTCATATAACAGATATGCTTTAAAAGGTAATTTCTGATTTTATTGATGCACGATGATAGCAGCAGTTCAACCACCTCGTTTGGACAATCCTTGTTGCAACAAGCCAAGTGTAGTGGGAATGCTGAATTTTCTTTATCCATTGCTGTGGGATATAAGTTCAACAAATACTCGACTATTTCTAATGTGATATTCTTATTCATACAAACTTTATGTAGGAACGATGAACCTGCTAAAATGTTAAGATCGCCATCGGGGACATAATCTTGTGGCGTTATCTCCTCAACCATCGTACGTAGTTTGTCGATTGATAGATCATCTGATGCACATAGACCTTCAAACTTAGTAATCCATTCTTTTCCTGTCGACATGTTAAGGTACCTCTAAAGATACTTATCAATGTCTCTACTGATCTTCTATGCTTCGTATCAATAATCAACAGCGGCGGCGGCGGCACCACTAACTCTATTCCAGGACCATATCGCAAACGCAAACAATAGTTATTGCAATACCTAGGGCTCAACATTTCATCTATTACCCTAGCCGAGCAGATCAAAGATTTTTTAGGTATCTTTTTTATTCCCTAATTAAAGATATGCTTTGAATAGCTCAGCCTTGGCCTCAAATAATTAGTATATCAAGCTCCGTCAACAATAGTTTATTGCAGGAGATCATCATCAATATAATATCGACCTGTGATGTGCAATATGACGGTGGTGATCGTCAATCAAAAGAGGATACCACTCTGTTCATTACTTAATTACATAATATTATCAGCAGTCATTTACCTCCCCCATATCAATGCTCTTCAATATACACCACAAAACAATCGTATAATTGCAGAAGATACGAATAATAATGATATATTTTGCACAGATGATGTTAATGAATGTCCAGATGGTACATTTGTATCAAGGGATCCTAAAACTGGGTGTAGCTTTGAGCCTTGTTCGGATAATAAAGTTGTAGAAGGTAAGGAAGAGGAGGTAGTAGAGAATAATAAGCCTGTTGATGAAAACGAGGAGATAGCAGTAGTTGATACAAAGTTGGGAGATACTGGAAATATAGAACAAACAGATCCTACCACACAATCTACAACACTACCAGAGGAAACTATTGTTGAAAATGATGAGGATTTCATTACAGAAGAGGCAATTGGTACTCTTGAAGATGATGAGGAAGAAGAAATACCACCACCCAATGTTTATCTACCACCAGAGCAAGAGTCGGTAATTGAAACATCAGATTCAACATTAATGGAAGAAACTGATGTGAAAGAGGCTGCCGATGAGTTATTAGAAGAGGCGGAGGCTGAAGAGGAGAAGCTAGAAGAGGAGAGTACAACTCCAGCTTCATCAACAACATCGCAACAGCAAGAAGAAGATACACCAGAGTTATCATCATCAAATACCATAACTACTACAACATCTCACAGATCAGCATGGGTTGCACACGGTACAGTCGGAACAATAGTCTTTGGCCTCCTCTTACCATCATCTATATCATCAGCAATATTTAGAAATTATGTACCAACATATTGGATATATATACATGTATTACTTAATTCGTTAGTATTTGCATTGACATTCTTTACAGTGGGTATAGCTATTACCAACATGAATGAGATGCTGAGTGTTAGTGCAGTAATGAAGGGTGAAGGGACTGGAGGACATTTTAAAGAACTTCATCACATCGTTGGATTATTACTGTTGATGTTGATTAGTTTTCAAACTGCCAATGGCTTTTTACGACCACCGAGGGAGTTTATCACTGATGATGAAGACGATCATACTCCAGGGGCTATACTCAGATCAACAATGAATGATAAGGGAATATCAGCACGTACTCTATGGACTTTGGTACATCGTATAAGTGGATTGATCATCTTTGCGTTGGGCATATATCAAGTGCAGAGCGGACTACACTTGTTTAGTCAAATATATGGAACGATGGATTGGTTTACAGTCTACATTGGGTACATTTGTTGGTTAGTTGGGCTCATTGTATGTATCAAACTATGGATAATATATAAGGCATATAAGATAAAGAAGAGAGAAAACATGGCACTGGAAATGGGACGAGGGAGTAATGTATATGATCCCGAAGGTGATTTGACAGTGGCAAGATGGGAGACGGTATAGAGTAAGGGCGGGTTAGATTTGGTGTACAGTCGGTTGTGCATATCTGAAGCATAAGTTAGGATATTCTCATAATGATATCTGTCCCTCTCAAACACATCTCTTAGTTTTGAAATCTATTGTACATAAGGTCCCGATCTGCAGTCCTTCACCCCCAAACGAGCTTGAGATAGTGGGATCTTCTCAAATAAAGTGTTCCTGTTGCTCCCTCTTCCTCTTCTTAGAGCTTGACGATAAAGCACCACGAAAGGAATATAGTGAAGGAGGACAATACCGCAAGAAATTATACATCATATTTCTGATCTTTCTTCTGTCGGGCTCTTTTTGAACAAAGGCAAGGACCTCGGGCATCAATTCAACTGGAAATTCCTCATCAAGATAATGTAACATTGATTCTTTACTGTGTAATGCAAGTAATACTTTTCCTATTCTTCCGTAACTCGCAAAGCTGATACGGGAGATGTAAGATAGTAGTCAATTCCTCCGGTGGGAGTATGTATAATAGACACTTGTGATTGCTCTCTGAGATACTGTTGAGACTAGTAGGATCATACACAGCCTTGATCAATGACTTAATGCCCTCCGCAGTGAAACTATTACCCTCGAGAAATAAGAATCGTAAATTTGTATTCTTCTTCAATGCCTGAGCAAAGAGACTAGCATCCTCATCAGTAAAGTTGTTATTATTGAGACGGAGATTTTGTACTGGTGGATTATCCTCGAGATATTCTGCTATCTTGACTGCACCGGGTGAACTAATATTGTTGTAGTCGAGTGTCATCATCATTACATCAGATTGTAGTATTGCCGCGAGGATATTGGGATCATTGCCGAGATTACAATTTGACAAGTCAAGATTATTCATTAGTAGTCGAGGCTTGAGTGCCTTGGATAAAGTGACTGCAGCGTTGATATCAGTGATTGAATTGTGAGTTAGCTGTAGAGAGTTTACTGTCGGATTGTTCTGAATCAACTTTGATAGAGAGATAATCCCCTCTCCACAAAGATTTGTGTTTGTAAACTTTATACATCTGTCAATCTTTCCTCCGATGTTTGTTGCTACTAACATATCCATCACTTCTTTACTAATTTCAACATTTTTAATTTGAAGTGTGTTGGTATGCCGTACTTGTTTCGTCTTACTAAAGGCAACCCCCAATCTCTTCCATAAATCTAACATTTCATCCAATTGAATTGGTCTACTTTCTGCTAACATATCATTAGCCGATTGAAAGGACGGATCGTCTGGCCCTAACTGAAATGAGGAAAGTACACCTAAATCTAGAGTTGCCATTTGAATTTGCATTTCCATCTGATTTCTCAATATAGTAATTGCTTGTACCCTCCTCTCTTCTTGCCAATTATTAGCTGGTGGTGCACCAACATTATAACTCTCATCAGAATTAGACGCCGAGAATGAACTCAAGGCAGCATTAATCTCATCGTCATAATTACCATTATGAAAGTTTAATATAAATTGTTTAAATAATCGTTCATTCCGTGTTGCTTCGTCTTCTTCAATCTGTAACGCAGCGTTTATTGCTGCACCATCAACATTATTTTCATTATTTCCATTGAAACCGAAATGATATTGATAACTATCATCATTATCATCTAATCCATAGAATTCACGATAGGCAGCCTCATCTTCAGATCTGTATAGATAATCATAATTGGTATCATCTCCGTGAAATCCATACGCTTGGTGATTATTATTTACACATGCACCGACATTGTTATTTGGGTGACTCATATCTTATGCACTTATTTCTACGCCGTGCAAGCGACTCTAAAATTTATACTCGGTGGAGAGCACCTTTATAATCTTGAGTATCCACTAATCGGTGGTAAAGGTTGGTCCATCTATTGATAAACTCGTCATAATACCTTGCCACCTGGACAATGCCATCCAATGAGCATTGCAATACACCGAGCATGTATCGACGGAGATTATCCGTAGAGTACGATGATGCCACAACTCCTAGCATATGCATTCTTACTACCGAGGATACAAAGGGAATAAGCCAACCATGACATCAGCCCATCGTAAAAATTTCAATAGGCGATATCTTCATGACAAATCAATATTAGAGGGGGAAACAACTTGCTGCAATAATCTACATGTTCTTATAGATTAGCGTGGTATATTGTTTTAACTCTCATAAGACGATGCTGCCGCCATGCTATTACTGATGGTTTTCCTATGTTCCTGATCCTAGCCCTAGGAACCCAAACCTAGGAACCTAGGAACCCTTCGCTAAAAAATCTAGGAACCTAGGAACCTAGGAACTTTTTAGCGATATGCGTTGAGTGTGATATGCGTTAAGTTTTCACCCCCTCGGGTCAGAACACCCAAGGTAGTGGTATCTTCTTAGTCCTCCTGAATTTGAGTTATGAGAGGCGCTATGTAGAGGCCATCAATTGGTATTAAACAGTGCTGCTATTCACGGTGACTTCTCGAGCTTCCTTTTATACTTTTTCAATTGGTAGTAGTTTGGTAGTAGCAGATTCAGCGGTTATTTCATAATCAAGCACGAAAGAGGAGTATAAAAGTTTTGGTAATTTTTGATAAACTACTATTAGAGTTACATATCGTATAGATGATATATCTCTTGGTGAGGGATAGATACACCAGGCACAACAAAGAACCATTGATTCAAATTTGACGCTATTAAGATTATCAGTGTTTCGGTATCAGTGGACTACACAGAGCCAATATATATTCGACCGTCTTGTAAATTTGTTCATTCATATGCACCGAAGTTATTAGCACCAAGGCACCATTACGAAAACAAGTTACAATATAAACATAACATGTCCGAAGAAGAACAGAATCAACAACAGAACGGTAATAGTTGGATTGGTTCGCCGTCTAGGAACAGTTGGATTAAAGAGTTGGAAGATTTCTGTGGATCTGATGATCTTTCCATAGATGAGCTGCGCAGAATGACCAAGGGATCATATGATCTGGAAGGTTCATCCTGTATCCACCGAGTTTGTATGAATAAGAATGTTACATTAGAAATAGTGGAGTGTCTGTTAGATTTATATCCCTCGGCAATGCATAGTTTATTGGACATACCGGATAAGCGTATTTTTTCAGCATATCCTCTTCACTTGGCATGTTATAACAAAGGTTGCCCAAATGAAGTCATTCAACTTCTCGTGGATAAGATAGAGGGATCACAAAGTGAAACTGTTTCAGAAACTATATGTTTAATGGAATTTGATTACGGTGATACAGGTATCGAATTGAGGGAAGGTGAATATCATGTTGGTGCCCCTATTCATTACTATCTATCAAGAACGTCAAATGTTGACCTCAATATTGTCAAACAATTAGTGTCAAGTGAGCGTATTTTATTGTTGACCAATAGAGAAACAAAATGCAGCCCAATTCACATACTTATGCATAACAAACGTGTTGAAGACATGTTTGATGTGGTGCAATATCTTGTGGAATTAAATCCATCTTCCCTTCGAAAAAAAGATAAGTATGGTCAAACTCCTCTACATGTTGCATGTGGAAAAAGTTATATCAATACAAGGACAATTCAAATCCTTCTTGGAGTTTGTCCAGATGCTGCTCATCAACGAAACAACTTTACTGAATTACCTATACACAACCTTTGTGAATATGGAAAAGATGATGATGATGCAGTAGCAAGGGACAATCTGAAGCTGTTACTCGAGGCTCATCCAGATTCAGTCACACAAACTAACGATGATATAGAACTACCTCTACATGTAGCTGCCTGGAACAAGTCACCGGCCTTTTGTAAAGCTCTTGTGGATGCCTACCCAGAATCGGTAAGGAGAGGAAACGGTCCTGGATCTTTACCATTACACTGTGCTTGTAACCTTGGCGGACGACCTGACACAGTAGAATATCTGTTCGGGTTGTACCCAGAGAGTTTAAATATCAGAGATATTAGAGGGTATTTGCCAATCCATTTGACATGTGATCGAAATCCTGATGAGAATACTCCCAAAGTTATCAAGTTCTTACTTCTTCACGACGCTGAATGTTTATCAAAAACAGTTATGTCTGATAATAGAGGCAGTCGTCATGTACAAGGGAATGAAGCCTTGCCTCTTCACATCGTTTGTTCAAAATGGGATAGGTCAAGTGTGACGGAGCTTCTCTTTGATCTCTACCCAGAAGCGATACTTATACGAAATGGACTTGGAAAACTACCGATCGATATCATCAGACAGGAGCTTGACTCTTTAACTGTCAATCCCCAGACAGGAGTAGCATACAACCCTGTGTATCAGAAAAGACTGCAATATATCATTTCTTTTCTACAAACCCAAATGAGTTATGCTAAGAAAGCACAAGATAAAAATGCAATGAGGACACCAGAATGGACAGGTTCCCTGCCTCTTCACAATGCCTTATATGCTTCAGCTCCACTTGGTTCAATCAAACTGCTGGTCAAAGGGAATCCTGATGCTATTAATGTACCCGATGGTTATGGAGTGCATCCTTTTGACATTGCTTGTCAGTTTAGTACAGTTGGGGTTGTTAAATACTTGGCAGAGCTTTCACCTGACCGCTTGAATGCATGTGATGTGGACAAGGACTACCCCCTACATCATGCCTGTCGAGGAGGTAACTGTGAGATAATACAGCATCTACTTGAACGTCCAATGTCATCGGCTTCGGTATCTGAGAGGAATACAGATGATAAGCTTCCAATTCATCTGTTTTGTGAGTTTGTGAAAAGACGGTGGTGTGAAGGGGAGACACCAGAGTATACTGAGACCATATGGCGTCTCCTAACAGCATACCCCGAGACAGTATTGAATTGGTAGATTAGTAGCCACACAAAGGAGTAATCAATTGGTAGATTAGAATATCATAAAGTAGAAGAAGAGTATAAGTAACGTTATAGGGATGTTAATAGAACTGCCGAAGAACATTGAACGCCCAGTTCGCCTGGCCTTTTTCACTCTTTATCTCACTCTCTTCTTCCCTGAATACATATCAATAGTTAAGTACCAAATCCAATCTATACTCTACTACTCCACTATAGTTCTTCCTTTGTTTTCTGATTAAACAACTCCTTATGCCTCTTCTGTTTACGTTCGAGTTTCTCGTGTAGTTTCTCCTCATATCTTTCCATTCGTTCAATATACTATAACATATGTAGATAGTTAAATTGACAATTAGACATAATACAGCATCGTATGAAAGATTTGTGTATGGTTAGAGACTTGAATATATAATAGGTATGTCAAAATAAACACAACACAATATCTAAAACTTACCCTCTCTGGTGATTCAGTCTCCAAACTACGTTTCTTCTTACTCAACACACTTAATCTTCTAGTATGATGTTCTAAATCTACATCACTTAATAACTTCCGTCCTTCATGATGATCATCTAATATTTCTAATGTAGATTTATGCAACTCATTAATTTGTTTCTGTTTCTGTATTTGTCTTTTATGATATTTGGTCCGATCGTTTGTTGTGTGTGGTATATCATCCTCACCGTCGATACCTTGCTGTTGTTTTAATTGATCATTTAACTTGTTTATATCATCTAATGCACGACGTTCCCGTTCTGCTTTGCGTATGTCGATCTTCTTTTTGTATCCGGATAATTCTTCTTTGTTTGCTGTGTTGTGATGATGTCTTCTTTCAACGGTATCCTCTTCGGTACCATGTGTACCGCTTCCAATTGCCGATTGTAAATCGTCTAATGCATCTGCATACTGTCTATATGGTATATCCTCTTCCTGAGGAGCGGCAGAAGCTAATGCCAAGGAAACTAATAGTATTGCAAATCTCATATTTTTATGTGGAGGAAAGGATACTGCAGAGCAACTGATTATATCGCTCTACTTGAAAAGCAATTTATACACCGGCTTCTCTGGATAATACTTTACGACGGCTCTACTACTATTGGGTTGTATACTCTTAAGATGCCAACCGCCAGCTAATCACCACCATGTGAGATGAGGAGCACAGTGCGCAGGTAATATTTCAATGACCGTTCTGCCGCTAAATTGAAAGTTTATTCTTTGTACTATTACTCAACTCAACTCTTTCTTGCCTCTTTCAATAGTCTACTGCAATCGATATAACTTGATATAGACCACAACAGTATAGGATTTACATCCGTTTCTACCACTATATCGATCGGTGACAATTAGCTGAAATCAGCGGCGTCTAATCTCACACACAAAGGAAGATACCCAACACCTAAATTTTCTACAAATACTACTCGATAATGGGAACCTCCTTTTCATCTCCGCATAGGGGATCTGCTACTACTAATGACAATAGTGATGAACCAGAAGAACAACAACCAACAACAAATTATGCGACGGTAGCCGAAGCTTCAGCCGCATACGCCGCAGAAGAAGCTAAGGTCAAAGCTGAACAACAAACATCACCCCGTCGTGTCAAGAAAGAACATTCAGTACCATTACCATCCCTCAATGGTCTTACTGCCGGACGACGTAAACGTACCCAAACTGACTTTCTATCACCTACCTTTACTCCTCAAAAACGTGTCAAGAGAGAAGATGGTACTGCTGTTGCAGTAAAGACTGAAACTGGAGAAGAAGAAACCACACCATCAAGAGATGGTAAGGTATATGCCAAGTATGATAAGGCATGGAATAACAATTATCAATTATTAGCTAATTATAAAGATGAATTTGGTGATTGTAAGGTACCACCATCGTATAAAGTTGAAGATAGTGATGATGAGGTTACCACAATCGGTAAGTTGTATTTTTTTTTCATATCTTCTGTTCTTCATCATTTGACCTCTGCTAATAATGGCTTATAATACTACATAATAGTATCCCTTGGGAAGTGGTTAGAAAATCAGAAAGGATTTTATAAACGTAACCGATTAGCAAAGGGACGATATGACAAGTTAGTTCAATTGGGTGTTGTATTTCCTGAACTTGAGACTGAGAATACAAATGGTGAAAATAATACTCCAACGTCACTTGGTGGTAAGCTCACCTCTCTATTCTCACCCAAGAAGGAAGCGGCAGCGGTGAAAAAGGAAGGTACCAAATCTGTATCACCCAAAGTTAAACTGCCATGGGAGGCATACCGGCAACAATTAATCTCATACAAAAATGCCTACGGGAATTGCAACGTACCTACTAATCATCATGATAAACATTTAGCAAAGTGGGTTGAGAATCAAAAGATGTTTTACAGACAAGAGAAGTTATCACAAGAACGTATTACATTATTAACTGATATTGGTTTCCAATTCACTGCATCGAAGGAACAAAAGTGGCAGACTCAGTATGATAATTTAGTCCAGTTTAAGAATCGATATCATACTTGCAACGTACCTCAACAGTACAGTCGTAATCCAACTTTAGGTCGTTGGGTTGGTAAGCAACGGGAGAAACAGAAGGACGACAAGTTGCCAAAGGAGCATTATAAGAAATTGAAGAAGTTGGGATTTTGGGAAGTTGATGATAAAAAGGTTCTTGATCAAAAGGAAGTTAAGGAAAGTGTTGATGTAAAGAAGAGTCCAGCCAAGAAGAAGAAGTATGGTAAGAAGAAGGATGTAAAGAAGGCTGGGGAAACAGGGTTGGGTGCTGCTAAGGATGAGTTTGATTTTGACGAGTAACTGCCGTCGGCGTTTACTAGTTGTTTGTGTGTAAACTAAGTAACTTCGAGTGATAAAATGGTTAAAGGTTATCACTATTTTTTTTAATCTAGCCTTATTGCCGCTATTCAACCGGCTCGCGGTTCGTCATCCGTTTCACTATCTGAACTTCTTGACTATCACCACCAGCACTTCCGTTCTTCTTCGTTTCTCGTTCATGATCAGTTTCTATCCATCCCTGTATCGTATCGAATGTCGTGAAACTGATAGAGAAAGCTATTGGACCTTTCACCCAATTCATTGAAACACCCTTGTAGAATCCCCGTATGCCCTGTTCTTCGAAGAGATGTCGCATGGTTGTTATCATTGAGGGTGGTTTATGATGTTGAGAAGCAGTAGTGGTAGTGGTAGGTATTTTTAGTTTCGGCTCTGCTGCCTGCTTTATTGTTTTGTTACCCTGAAACTCATCCACACTAGGCTTAACTTGACTAACACCCGAAAAGTTCACAACAGCACTATCAACACCACTCGTAGGTACAATACCAATAGTTTGCATCCGTCTCCTGGTAACTTCTAATGGATATGCCAATGTTTGTGCAAACAGTCCACTTAATGCGCCACATTGCAATCGTTCAATGGTAGTTGGATCCCGACCCGTGATGTGTGTTATTTGACGTTTCGCTTGTTCGTTAATTGTAAAAGCAACGCCAGAGTAGGGTAATATACCTAATATTGTGGGTGTGATGCCACGGTATAGACCGCGGGCACCATTTTGTTGAAATGTGTTTGATAGGACATATCCTATACCTTTTCTGGATGATTGTTTGGAGGAGGAGCCTATACCGAGTTGTTTATCTAAATGTGATGTCCCTGATGATGATGATGCTGTTGATGCTAATGATGTACCAACTCCACCAGCTGTAGATGAAAGTTTAGGTTTCTTCTTCTTACGCAACACAGCCAACTGTGCCCTTGCCAAATCTAATGGATATGTACATAATACTGAAACAGTTCCGGCAATCATTCCCGAGACTAAACTTTCTATTGGCGTTAGTCCTTTCTTTATCTCCTTATTCTTATTGGTACCGCCTACTACTTGAATATTGGATGGCGATGGTAATGCAATTGTACCTCTATGACTTAGTGTTGAACTTTGTTGTTGAGTTGATATACTACTGCTAATGCTTTCTGGTAAATGACGTTTCTTCCCTGCCACATCACTATTTTGCCTTTTATTTTGTTGTCTTTGTAGTCTATCAGTACTACCGCCATTTAAGAAATAGACTTTGCAATAATCAAATACCATAAATTGTATTCCACTATATGGAAACACTCTAATCATAGTAGCAGTATTACCCTTCCATAATGCGGCTGTGCCTTCTTTTTCTATTATTGAGTAAGCAACCTTTGGTACATCCCGTAATCGGAATTGTGCAGAGGTTACTTGATATAAGATCTTTATTCTGTCTATTGGTGCTACGAATGACTTTGCTAGCATGCCTGCTATACCGCCTGCTAGGAGATTGCGTATTTCCTTTGGTAGAGATTGTATTGTTGAGAGAACTTGACCTTTGTCATTGTAATTTGAGGATGACATTATGATGTGTATATTCTCGTGCCACAAGATGTATGCCAAAAAATCTGAGCTGTTGTTGCAATACTACGATTGAACAGCTAATCGCCAGAGCTTTAATACGTCGTATATCCGTTCTATTATATCATGTGCTCATGATTCATGCCAACCATTGATCACCAATTTGTTTGAGAAATTTTAGGAATAAACTCTCAATTTGGCGGTTCAACGAAGATACGAGCAAGAGAGGCACAGAGGCACGCAATAAATGATTTCGTAGCTCGCCAAATATCTTCCAACGTGGAATATCATTTCATTTCATTGCAATTCAACATCAAAATCATGAAGAGTTGTCTACTAACAATAGCGGCAGCTGCCGCCACTATCTCCCAAACATATGCCTTTTCAACTCCTCAATATAGATCGATATGTAGAACACAACATTCGACATCGCTAAACATGTTCTCGGGTGGAGCAGTAAGTATCTTCAAATTGCAACACATCTTATGTATGATTTCTAAATTGCTTCTCTAACAATACCTCACTTATTGTATACTTCTTTGCAAATCATATATACATACAAACATAGCTTGACGTCGAAGAAGAGGAAGATGATGAAAAACGTGCACAAATTGAACGAATGGCAAAATCAATGGGTATGTCAGTAGAAGAATATCAATTAGGTATGAATTCTCGATTACGTATGGAAAATGCTATCAACGATTTACGTGTTATTGGTGGTGATGAATCAAAGGGTGTTACAGTTGAACGTGATGGTAATATGCCACCAAAACATTTAGTTGTAACCATTACCGAGGAGGGCAAGGCTGCCGGGAAAGATACACTTGAAAAGAATATTGTTGAGGCATTAAAAAGTGCTAGTGAAAAAAGTAAGGTTGGTAGAGATGAGGCACAGAA
>Ga0214477_100788_pt1 | contig 19913 bp, 16 predicted proteins | sample M1_20Mar14CPVII9_FD_165058 | JGI IMG/M metagenome (GOLD analysis project Ga0214477, IMG submission 165058) | Marine eukaryotic communities from Monterey Bay, California, United States - M1_20Mar14CPVII9sort6BwellC16 | ecosystem: Environmental > Aquatic > Marine > Unclassified | place: USA...
ATGGAGTGCTCAGTTTGCAACAACAAAACTTTCCATCGATTCTTTCTTCAAGAATTAATAAGACCCAGTGAGAAATTGGTCAGGGGTATCAAGGAAATAATCGAGTCAGGAGGAAAGTAAAGAATCGATGCAATGTTGCAGGTGTAAAGAATTGATGCAATGTTGATTGGGGGATGAATGGTACAAAATAATGTTACATTCTTAATTATAATAACATGTTTAATTGGCAATATATATATATATCGATGTTTTTTTTTAATGCAATACATATTACTATATTTAATGTATACAGCACATCAGTTACAGGTTACACTCTTGCAAGTTCTTTCATTCTGCATCTTCTCAAACTTTTTATTTCTTTTCTCTTCATACTGTGTAATTTCTTCATACTTTTCTCTAGTAAGATCACACCAATAATCCACTGTAGTCTCATTAACTACTCCAAACTTTATCTTTGGTAATTGTTCAACAAACTTCTTATGTTTCTTCTTGTAATCTCTTAATGCTTGAGCTACCATCCGTACTGCAACTTCCATATCTGTTGGTTGGTAGTACTTCATGCCATCAACCTCACAAGCTAAGCAGAAAAAAGTTGCACCCCCTTCAGAGAGTCCATGTGTGATACCCTATTTATGTGCAGATGGGAAATATATCAAATAGTTACAGTTGCCAGCCTATGCAAAGACACACACTTATTAAACTAAAGAGACATACTCACTCTAGCAAGGGCGCTTCTATTTGATCTGTCAAGTGCATGGAATTTAGACTGTATGTAATGTATATGTGTAAGTGTTGAATCTGTACAATAAATGGCAAAGAAGAGCACTCACTGCAAAAGAATCAATTATAATTTTGAAGATGTAGTTTCCAGTGTGTTTAGGCTTTTGGCCTCTTCCTTTAATGATATCGAATAGGTTTAGTTCTTGTGCCGATATCAATGTGCAATTAGCGATTTCTCTTTCCTTTCTATGTGCCATGATATCGGCTGATCATATTGAAAGAGAATCATGCAATGATAGGCGATGATGTGTTCTGTAATCAAATTGGACTCAAATTGGACTCAATAAGAATCTCATAGAGCAAGACCATTCTATCCCAAGGTAAGAAATAATTTCTGTTTTTCCCAATAAATTCCAATGCCTTGGGTTCCTGTACATAGACCAGCACTAACAAAGGAAAGAGGGATCAAAGAACAGGATGAATAGTTTGAAGAGCTTGGTCTAGATGTTTCTTCAAATCTCCCCACAAATCATATGATTCCCGTGAAAACTGCCTGCCGGCTCGGCCTTGATGTTCCATATCACTACTACATATTGTTTTACACTGCCTCTACATTAGCTTTTTTCTCCTCCAACTTGCTTGCATCGGAAAATCTGCGCTTGCAATCAGAATAGATATTGGCAATGTCTAACATGCTTAGATTTTTTATTGGTACATCTTTAAAACAACTCAATGGATTTGGTATTCCTTCTGTTTTCATACGTTCAATCATACGTTCAAACACAACTTTTGCCTTTTCGCTATTTCGGACTGAGTATGCTCTGCATTATGAGCGTTCTGTTTTATAGATAATCCGCCTGTTTCTTCTGTATCATCATTATCTCTACTATCACCCGATTCAGTTGGCATATTTTGTGTAATTGTTGGAATGTTTTGTATGCGATGTGTTATTGATTATTGAGGGGTGTTAGTAACCTAACTTGCTCGGGTATAGTTGGTATATGGTATGATTCAATATGTAGACAGTGTTATAATATACTTATGATTGTAAAGGGCTTTGTTTTTTTGTTTTTATAGAAGTGTGTACATTAGTGGTCGTTCTCACATGGGTGAGGTGCGTTTTTTGAGATAGCCACGATATCCAGTAACCTTAATCAACTGGATAAAAGGATTCGCGGGTTATATATTGTAGATATATTGTATTTCTATTGCAATGGGGCCGATATTATGTAGTTTATTTGCTTAGTAAGCCGTCGTAATATTTTTTTTGATGAAAAAGATACCATTTGCTCTCCAAAAATTGTCCCATCCAGAAATCAGGGATGGATTTCCTCCTATCATATGGATACGTGTACGTACTTATTTACTCGTCCATCATTGTATGATTCCCGTGAAAACTGCACTGCCGGCTCGGCCTTGATGTAAAGGTTCGTGAAAATCGGCTGAAACTACCATTCAAAAATTGCAACACCAATCCGCAATAAATCGTTTGAGGTTGGCATGTGTCTCGATGCCTGCATGAGCGAGTTGAGTGTAGATGTGCACAGAATTGTGGTTCTGAATTGAAAAGCAAAACAATAAGTTTTATCATGCCTAGGATCCTTTCTTTGTCTTTGGCGGCACAAAAAGTTTCATTTGACAGGCTATGGCGTATTGAAGCTTTCGAGGTCCAATTGGTCCGAGTTTAAGCGTGGTATATCATCAAAGATCAGGAAGAAAAGAATCAAATGCCATTGCTTTTAGGGATCTCTCGGAGGGCCCTCGCATCTTGCATGGGACAGTTGAGTATGTGAATGTTCTTTTGTCTATACTTGGTACACGAGTGAGATTATGAGACCGAACAATATCATTGTGACATTCTATAGCATTAACAAGAGCTAAACCAGAAGAGATTTCTGACTCTCCGGTATTTGTAATAGCCTTGTGTAGAATGTCCTCTCTTGCGCATCGGATGGAATGAGCAACCCTTCTACTAACATGTCCACGATTTGTATCCAAATTTATAGAAAACAAAACACAGGCCCTATCTGTGATACCCTCCTCTGGCATGATAACAGAGGTATACCAATATGGCAGTGTAGTTATGCCATCCAAAGTAGACGTGTATGTGGGAACTCTATTAGTGTTCGCATGAATTAGAGCACGAGCTTTTGTGAAAGTAAAACTCTCCTGTAATGAGGAGCTAAAATTCTTACAAATCTCTCCATCGTCCGGCATCAATACATAGTGTTCAATTTTCCGAATACCACGACAATTTCGATACAAATGACCATTCGATACTGCAATCAATACCATACCTAGTTCATGCATTAGAGCCGTTCTTACTTCGGGTGCCATATTCCAAGCAACGTATATGTCTAGTTGGTCTCTGGTAGACTTGTTCTTATCAAGGTCCTGTGGCCAACTAACTCCCAATCAGCTTGGTGTGTGTATGATCCTGCGATTAACATTTTAAAAGGCCTGGAATAACTCAATCTTTTGAAGTCTTTTTCATTTATCATATCTGTATTGTCGAGTGAGGACTTCTTCTTGTGAAGCGTCTCCAGTATATCGAGTACTTTGCTTCCGCCAAGAGGACTTTCATTGATTACCTTACATATGCCCAACGGAGGCAAAGAAGCTGCATTTAGACTAATGTTTTTCAAGCTTCCTGATGATGTTACAGATTCAGCAGATACATCATTACCAACCGATATTTTTGAAGAATCTACCGAATCATTAAGTCAATGCAAACAACAACCTCCAGTAAATCATGTGCAATATCCCACACAAGCAAAGGAAGTAGACAATGATTCGTATACCATCAGATCAACTGCATCTACCTTGACTGTTGATAGTAGCATGCCATGGTTGGATACAATAAGTGATACTAATCTTTCACGTCAACAACAAGCAGCCCGAGATACTGATCAAGAATAATATTAGTATTGGCATGGACATCAAAGAAGAAGGCAAAAGAAAGAACAATTGCAATGTGTGCTTTAAGGATAGAGGATCGTTTACGTTTCAGGGCAGACGTCACATACAAATCAATAAAGCAGAGAAGGGAGCTACATTGAGGTGGTACTGCCCATTAGCCGACCCACAATCGAGCAATACTACAAACTACTTCAAAGAAGACACAACCTTCAGAGAGAGTGGAATAAGAGGAAAGCGGCAGAAACGTACATAGTCTAAATAACGAAGTCTAACTGATAGCTATGAATTTCTATCAAGGTGTAGAGCATATGATAGTTACCTATCACGCCAATACATTGTGATATCCTCTCTAGACGAGATAGGGGGGCCGGAGCTACATGGAGAAGTGATAAAGAGAGGGAGATTGAAGTTAAAGCAACAAGTAAACTAAAAACACTTAAAGCATACACTTCACCTTCCCCTCCTAACATAACTAGTACCCTCTTTCTCAAGTCCCTCCTCCATCTATTTTAAAGAAGAAGGATGAGGGCACATCATCTCCACCTCCAACAACCAACAAGTCCGTCAAGTGGCACTCCAAGCTATTTTTTGTCTAGTCAAGCTAAGAGCTAGTGGTAGGTATCATCGTTGGGACATTGATTTGCATGAAATGAATTTGTTTCTATTTTAAGAGCCTTTATAGGTAGCTAGAGAACAAGCTTACATTGTGATGTCGTGCAAGTGACACTTCCTGCTTCTTTACTGAAAACTTTTTTCCCCTGTGGGTCGCTGTTATAACCTTGCAATATTCACATAAGTGTGAGGCAAGAACAAAAAAACTCGAATGTCCACCAATTAGCACATTGCTTTGGGACATGATGTCCAGTGATTCGACCCAGGAGGTTGAATTCAAGTGCAGTGTAGCGGAAGGGAAAGCATCTTGAAAGGAAATGAAGGTAGTAGGCTCGCCCTCTGAGAAAAAATGAATCTCCGTCTCGCTTGAGTTGTATAGTTCTTGCTGATATCTGGTTGCCTCTATGTATTTCGACAGACCAACGCCTGCTCTTTGGTTGGGCATTTCAACTGAGCTTGTTTTCGTGTCTCCCCATCGAAAATGGACACTTATCCATGTCACATTTGGGGGTCGAAGGTTCACTTTTCTCACACGTTGGGCTTGTTGAAACCGTTGTCTAAAATGCGAATTAAATAGGCAGTAGTTCCAATCTGAACGTACCACATTTTCATCAAACACTATAACTGAACTTGTTGTAATGTTTTCCCAGAGGCGGAACGTGGTGTTTTGTGCAATACCCTCACATAGGTTTTGAATACTTGCATTTTGTTGTTCCAGTATTCCTGAACGTCCTTCAATGTACGAAAACCGTAAATGTTTGTTCAGGGTCTCATTCAACAAGTCAGCCTCTGTGCAGTCATTGCCTTGTAGACCAAAGATGTGTGCTTTATTTACAGTTGATTTCCTGCCATCGTGGGCATTGATTAATGTTCCAATCCATGTACCCCTAATAGCTTCAGACAAAATCAAGCTGAACTTTCTATGCTGAAACGTAGATCCAATCCCTTCTAGGTGTTTATTTCGATCGTAAATGTATGGCCCATTTGTACAACGAGTTGGAAAATTGTCAACCGACCTTGGTATTGGTGCCGAAGCGTAGCCTTCTTCTTCAACACGATTGATAATAGCGGTGATATTATCAAACACTTTTCTAACCTTTGCCTTAATTTGTTGGGGTATACCTGGAGTAATATTGGTGGTCTTCCTTTTGGTTGGGTCAAAATGAAAATTAGAAAATTGATTCAAATTGTCTTCATCGCTGACACCTAACCAACGAGATATGCTTACAGCATTTTCAAACAAAACGGTGGATGTAACAAGCTTGATTTCAGGCCAGTTTGATCTATCCTGACTCGCAGTGTACCAGCTTTGAATATAATTCTCCAACCCTGTTTGATCTTTACCTGTACGGGCAATATCAAAATAGATTTCTTCCAGTGTTATATTTTTTTTGTAAGCGCCAAGTCCAGACGAACTTTTGAGTTTGTTAATGTGACGATGCTTGAAACGCCGATAGGTGCTCTCAATGGCGTGCAGAGGATCGCCAATGATCACTAACGCCTTATGGAAACAGGTCTCTCCGTTGGTTTTGTTGGCAAACTTAAGATAATTAGAATTATGATCTTTTACAAGTGTTGCAGGTTTGTGTTTAAAACCGTCAGCGTCATCCAGGTTATTTACTTTCATCCTTGATTGATTTTTGAGAATCGTCCCCATTGTCTTCATGAATCGAGATGACCCGACCCCTCCAGTGCTGGTTATCAACACGTGGCTACAAGTTTCATTATTATCAGTGAAAAAAATCCCACCCGTAGAGGAACTGACCACATTTGTTGTTGATACTCTGTTTGACCAAACCTCAAACTTGACGCCATTATTCTTGGTACGACCTTTTTGTTTCTCTTTTGACTTAATGTCTATGAGTTTGTCCTTCGAGTCTTTTGGCTCTGCTACAACACTCTCCTTGCCAGCTCGCCTCTTAGCTGCGATTGGCCTGTAGTCATCATTTCCAGCTTTGGCCGTATCGCCCTTCCCGCGCATAGAATCTTTGAGCTGCACTTCCGATTCCTTGCTTAGCTGCTTCGAATTCAGAGTGGTAGATTCATTATCCAACTCGTTGGCTCCCTTTCTCAAGTTCATAGCATGCTTGCCAATGACAATGTTTGGACAATACTTTTCAGCATTCCAAACAATATTGAAACCCAAAAGGAAAAGTATTGTAATTGAACGGTTTGCTCGTTTTTTTTTTCTTTGCATATTCTGTGGGGCTTGTTTGATATCCTACTTTTATAAGGTCTTCTGGGGGTATGTGATAGAAAGGCTTTATGACATCATCTTGGTCAATTTTCAAGCTATTGTATTTATTATTAATTACCCAATACCAACAAAACTTCGGCGGTAACAATTTTACTTTCCTCACGCCCACCCCCACTCCAAGTGGACTCTTTGCCAGGTACAAAGCAGTACGAAAAAAGGGAGACGTACGCTTTGCTTGGCAAAGACTCCACGGAAAAATCACAAAACTAGTGCTGAGCGAATTTTTTATTATTTTATTGCAAAGTACAAAATTAGATACCTTTAAAAAATAGTAGTTTTCACACACGGCTAATTTCTAAAAATACCTATAATCAAATTTTGGCCTCGCAGGAATAGCCTTACTTAGTGAACGGACAACATTTCACGTACAAATATTGTCTCTCACGTCGGTGCGTAGGGCGACGTCGGATCTCATTCTACCGGATAATCCTTCTAAACTTAAGCTGTCCTATACATATGTAACCCATTTTCGGCGTTGGTGGGGCTGGTTCAGCATGTGTTTGACCATAAGAAACAGCCTTTGCAACAACAATATTCTGTTGATGTGATGTGAATAGTAGTGATTTGTTGATGGTACTGCTGACCACCAGATAGAAGTTTGACCATGGCTGCCTTTATCTATGTGTTGTATATATAGTGATTGAGATATTCTATACATATGAGCAATTCTAATATAGTATAACATATATAAAACATGCCTCACAACCAGCCCTAATTAGACATGATTAGCAATAATTAGTAGTGATATGTCAGCAAGGCTGCCGGCGCTTAGACGATAGTTACACCATGGCCGCCGTTGTCTATTGATTATTAACATAATAATCGAGGTCCCCTTAATTGGATTGCAATGTTAATACAGTATAACATCTAGTTTAGCTGCCATGCTTTATTACTTCAACATGATGAGCATATGAAGACACTATTTGCAATACAATATCTCAGGCTCTACTATACCTACATCCACCAAACCTTCAACCATACTGCTCTATAATACCTTCTAAAGAGTTGTCTAACGGCAATAGTCACCAATCCTACTACAGCCGCCGGTGGAGACGTCGCATAATAGGGCCTATTGCCGTAGTTGTGCACTAACAAAATTTAGGCAAAATATTACTACGTGGAACTTTTAGGTATTTGGAAATTCGATGTGATTTTTCTGTGGAGTCTTTGCCTACGGCAAACGGTATCCCTTCCCCGTTTAGTCCGAGCAAAGAGTCCAATTGGAGTGGCCCGCCCCCCTTCCACTTCAACTTCATCCACTATCTTTTTTTGGAGAATTTATAAAATATCCCACACGGATTGTTCCGTATCACAACGTAAGTTGTTGAATGAGAAGATAGATGATTAATAGTCTATGTTGTCTCACAATTCTAATGGACTTTATTGAATATCATTGGATTTATCAGCCCTGTTACTGTTGTCCAATTACGATGCTGTTATACACACGATAATATTACGATGAGAGTTGCTCTATTACAGTTATCTCTAGATTAGATTTGTTTGTTTGTTAATGTTGTTGTGAGCTCATTCAACAAACGCATGAGTGTGCACTGTCTCTTGAACTGGATGCGTGATATCTGGTATCCGCTTTCGTGGGATGTCCTATCACTCCCCTACCATCCAAGTTCAACCATTGTTTGGTCACATCATTACACGGTGACTTCCTGTTCACATCCTTATGATCCTTCTTGTCGAACACTTTATCAGCTCCTCACAGTAGCTGTGTTCAACTTGTATGTTTGCAATACTGCCACGATAGTGGTGGATTGTTGTGTTGTTGTCTATATTGTTTGTATTTGCTCTATAGTTTGCTCGGTATATATTTACAAACGTTATGATTTCACGAGTAGCTGTCGAATGTTTCAGTTGTTTACATATTCAGTAGTGATAATAGATCTAATATTTTGCACGTCGATTGTTGTTGCATGTCGTCTCAATACTTAATACTTAATATCAGATGTATGTTTACACAAAAATATACAAATTGTGTAATTTTCTTTATTATTTGTGGAAATATGAAAAGGATGATGCTGAGAATGTACATACGATGTTAGATATATATTGTGAACATTTACAACAAAGATAAATTGCATAATTTGCCATAGTGCACACGCGATAATATATTGTTACTTACCACCATATTATCCTTGCCAATTAATTAAGATTTGTGTGACGAGTGAAGTGATTATCTATGCTTGGTGTAGACGATGACTGTGTAAATGGAATAATATATTCTCTACTACTCTTCATTTACTAATATATTCTCTACTACTCTTACGTCATTATTTGATTTAATATAAAGTAATTGCAATACGTGCTGTTTGTGATACGAAATAAATGCTGTGTTTGATGAAGTAACTATACTATTGTTGTTCGTACTTTGCGCAGCTTAATAGTTGTAGGCGGTGTGGGAGAATGATAAACAACAGCCACTGCCACCGCCGTGGTAACGCACATTAATGTAACATTAACGTAATAACATTCGTATACCGTAGTGGTGATTACGAGTGGTGGAGAGATATCGTCGAATAAATGTTGATATAAAAAATCTACTATGGTACAACTTTTGTGGTATGGTTGCCTCGCCGCCGCCTGTGTGGTGTGGACGCCTCAGACGCAGTGGACGAACGGCTAAACAATAGACGATGGATAGAGAAGATGATGGCGAATGATACCTGCTAATATGCTTTGAAGGAGGCATGATTATTTACCATCGTAGCGTCTTTTTGCCAGTGTTGAAGATCTTTTTGTGGTTGGAATAATTGCGGCTCACAAAAATGTCGAATGATCCGCCACTCGACGTTATCACCATATCGTAAGGGGAATGATGAATATGTATGATCTGATGATCAAGGGATTCAGAGAGAGTGTAGCACTGTCATGGCAAACCCAAGCAACGTGACGGTCAGACAGAGTTTTACCGAAGGATACCATCCCGAAGATGTACTCTACAGAAAGTTGTACTACAAAGTACTGAGTAAAGTATTTGAGTAGGGGAAGATCTATCTTATCTCGTCCGGGTGAAGTACAACCACAAGTACTGCCATCGATTGAGTAGGTATAAGTGAAGATGGATGGACTTCAACCGGTATGTCCTGGTGCTCTCGGGTTAGTACCAACGGAACCGGCGCCCGTGGTCATATGGTTTAAGAGTAGATCTTTTGTGAGTTAGTGCAAATAACATGCAATGGACAGTGGAAATGGAATTTGTACTCCGCAGGATATCTAGAAGGTTGGTGCTGATCTAGATGAAGCTCACTCCGTAGTTTCTTGTGGCATGAGGTGAGCGGTAGCTTTTTGTTTGATCGTAGATACGATAGAGTGTTGATTGTTGACGTGATGTGTTGCATCCATAATTTGTGAACTACGGATCCAAGTAGTGTTGGTAACGCCTCTGGTATAGTGTTGAAAGATACACTTGCCAGAGGCATATGTTGCTGATGCTATAGGTGGTGAGTGTTCGTTTTCTCATACCGTTGATTGGAGTTACACAAGTTCAGGTGATTACATCACTTGTTCAAAGAACATATGTTGTATAAACGCCCCCATGATTCAAGCAACCGAAGTTTACCTGTTTGGGCTAAGCTTTACCACTATGTATATAAGTAGATACTAGGTATTCTACTTTATGTGAAGAAAAGATAGATCTTCTGTCTTTATTTTTATACTTTTCTTTATTTTACTTTCTATAAGAGTATTGGATCTTGATCTATCATTGATCATATCTCATATGACAGCAACTACTAAAGATACGATTCAGAATAAAAAAACATACATTCCTGGATGTACTCGGTTGGACTTGCAATACTATTATCATGATTCTTCTATCAAGATGAAAGATTACTTTCCAATCGAACCGGCATTTAGCATAACTGTGGACAAGGCCCAGGTATGTTTGTTCTTTGTCATGTCTATATTAGTGCTTGTATCTGTATTACTCATACTTGTTCTCATCATTCATTCTAGGGAAAGACTATCCGTCAAATCATACTTTTGATATCAAAACATTCTTTCCACCTAAATAAAATCAAATGGGAAGATTTATATGTATCATTGTCTCGTGTCAGGAGAGGAGATGATATGAGACTTTTGAATAATGGGGGTGATTGGAATACGGTTAGTTATGTGTCTGATCTTAAGAGAAATAAATATACGGATTGGTACTTCAGGGGTATAGAGATCATCCTAGTCAGTTTACCCTAGGTAACTCCAACAGCTATAAATTGTGCTGCTCCTCCGGTCATTTTAAGAATAAATTGGCGATAAAACGATAATGTATTGTGCCCACTAAGGTAAAGATCAGTAAAGTGTTACGAGTCACCTTTAGAAGTGGAAGAACTGGTCGATTGAGGAATTTTAGGCGAGCGCAAAAAAAGGATACCCAAATGGACACTCTCGAACATCTACAAAACCTGCAGTATATTGCTGTAGAGAGATGAAGAGGCAACAAAAGCAATCGGCTAATCATTGAATGGTGTTGTTGATCGGCTCCTCCTTATTATTAAGCCTCCTTTCTATTGGGCTCAACAAGTGACGTCGAAATAACCTTTCACAGATCAAATTAGTATGAACGTACATGAAAATTACAAAGTTAGCGTTGAGGCTGATTACAATAATATCTTGTTAGGGCTCTTCAACAGCTAAATATGATCCTAACAATAATGATGGTTGTATTAAGCGTTGGATGAATAGAAGTGCTTATATTTATGCAGCCTTTGCAATTCCGACAATAAAGTATATCATCCACTACATTATATTCAACCACCTCTATAATTTACAATGTCAAAACAAAATCAATCGCTCGAGCGTACGCACACAACTAGATACGATATAGATGGTCGTAATAGTTGCAATAATGATCGGGGTATTCGTTAGTTTGACGCCGCATACTCATTGCAATGACGTATGATATGTACTACCAATAATCAATATTAGTGGTTGATGTGCATCTACATCACATATGCAATACTGCACCAACCCTACAATTATAAAATCAATATGATATACGATATCGTGATGGTTTATGGCATTGGAGATGTGATATATATGTTCGATTTACATTACAACAAAAAATATTGCATGCATAACAGCCCTCCCGTTCAACAACTCTCTAAACGGACAATACATCGACCAAGGAAGTATACGACAATGACAATCAACTTTGGATGTATGAGAATGGACTCTACTACATATCTACTAGGTATGGTCGTATAGGGATAGTCCAATCCGAGAGAATGATAAATGCACATATGATATGCACACAAAAACAAATGAAAGATATTAGAGGAATGAGAATAGATAAAGATAGAGATGATAATTGCATTGATTATACGGCCTAGATATCTACTGAATACTTGTTACATCAATTATTGACATTACTCATGTGGGAATAGACAACTTTCTTTCTAAAGTACTCCTTTCCAATTGCTCTATATATTGCTTTATCAGTGTAGCTAAGTTTTTGATATCTTTCCAAGGCTTCTTGTTGGACTCCGGTTGGACCTTGTCCTGATTGTTCCTTTGTGTGATTTTTCATATAACACGGCTCTATTCTATTTCTACTCTCTTGACGATTGTGATACTCATGAAACCAATAATCTAAGAAATCATTTAAAGTGTTAAATGGTCGATTGATACGATGCTCCTCACTAACTTGAAATCTAATAACATCCCAGCCATCAGAAGTTGAGTATTCCTTCTTCTTCTCCTTCTTCTTATTATTATTATCGATCCACTCACGGTGATTCTCCTTCATGATATAAAAATTAATTACATCAATGTAGTAACGGTGCCACAAAGCAACATTCTTATCATTAATCGTCTCAAAGTCATGACGCCATACAGCAACATTACTTAGCAAATGTAACCCTTCCGATGACAACACCATCAATTAAGGATTTTATTGTTGTAATGCCATCCGTATCATTTTATGAGCAGTGTTATGATGCATATATGACGCATCTAAATCTATTTTGATGCTATTTTGAAATTGATAAATGGTACACTATCTTTGTAGTAGTAACTGCGTGGGTCTATAGGTACTAGTCCGTATGTGATATGCAGCATCAACACTATCTCTAATACTTGATTATTTCGAGAGAACAAATGTATGAGCAGCAAAGTTGTATACTTCAAGCTACCCCTACCCCCATTTGCATTGGAATTTGCAATACTATAAGGCCGGTCCATACACCTAACACCGGGTAAACTGCTCCCGCCTAAGCGGACTCAGGGTAAAGACGGTAGCATGATATGGAATTTTGAATTAGCAGCGTTGAAATCCGGACTTGCTGGTAAGAGAAAGATTAGCCAATCAAAAAGGGGAAGGAAGAGACAGAAGAAGTAGGATTTGTTTGATAGAGGCTAGTTTTCCTCCTCTTTCTCTTCCCGGCGGCATTGGTACAGTAAGTTACACCAAAATCAGAGGACATTGAAATTGTGTAATGACAGATATATGTGTAGAATTATGTTTATGGGCTGTATATAGTAGATAACGGTGCAACATGTAAAAGCCCAAACTTAAGATTTAATGTACTACACAACAGCTAGTTTTCCTCCTCTTTCTCTTCTCGGCAGAGTTGATAGATGGTTGTTTAATTAATACGAAGAGTGAACCAACTTCAATACCACTCTTGGATTACAATTCAACGTCTGGTAAATCAAATGAGGAGAAGTTATCCTGTTCAACATCTGCGTATTCCTTAACAGCTTCGTATGACATTCCATAACGGTCTTCGGGGTATGCATCGTCTTCGGTGCATTTAATAATCACATACCTTCCATCGATATCATTTGAATTGATTGACTCAACTACACATTTCCATTTTTTGATGCCCCTACGACCTTGCCACCAATGTTCGGGCACATTCAACTTCAGACCGATCAATGACTGAAGCAACTTCTTCTTCGCTTCTTTGTTCTCATACTTCACAGAAGCAGCTCGTCGAGTAGCATCTCCAAATCTCTTTTGCTTCTTAGCATAATAACGGTAACTAGCATCTTTCGACTCATCCATCAAGTCATTCCACAACAGAGGATACTTACCCTCTCTTTGCTTCATAAAAACATCAATCATTCCATCCACTGTCAATCGCTGATAGTAAGGATGACAAGGCACTTTGATTGAATTCAATAAAGCAACCAGCTTACCCTTTGGCATAGATCGCAACTTACTATCAACCTCGACGTTCGACTTTCCCTGGAATCCATACTTTGAGTCCAATGCCGATAAACGATCGTCAAACTGTACTGATACTTTCTTCTCAATCCGTAATGCTGTGGCATCCTTTGCTGTGGCATCCTTCTGTTGTCTATTACTCTTCTGATCACGAGTATCCTTCTTCCTAGCAGCAGCATGTGCACTTGCATCTTTTTGCTGCCTACTACGCGTCTCCTCGGGAGTCTCACGCTTCAATCGAGGATAGCCATCCTCCCTATGCTTTTTAAACTCTTCAATCATTTCGCATGCTTTCAATCTCTTTCTCTTGTGACAATAAGGTACTTTGAAATCTTTCAACAGAGCAACCAACTCACCATTTGACATCGACCGCATCAAATCACCAACTTCTTGGTCCGACTTTCCGTGCAAATGATGCTTTGTCTCTAGTTGTAATTTGTCTTGTGACATGCTGTGATACAATTGATATATATATATATATATATATATAATCAATGAAGAGTATTACTGGTTATGATTATCAAATGAATCAATAAAATGATAGATTGATACTTATTCTATCACAAGAGGAGGGGGCAAGACGAGGAAGGGGGCAGAACAGGAGCACCACATGCGAAGATTAGAGAGACAGTACATGCAAAATGAAGACAATGCAACTCACAAAGGGTTGAACTTTTTGCTCTTGCGCTGGTCCCGATCTTGCCTCGTGCCTGTCTTCTCCCCTATATCCAACTTTTTTTTCTTCTTATCTCCATGAAGTTCTTATACTGTCCTCGTTGTTATTATAGATGCTGTATTTACAATTCTCGACCTAATAGAGCGCCAATGGATCCTGACCTGTCACTGCCAGATGATTCCTTGTATCATGTTTTGTCTTATCTAACACCTCGTGACTTGCATGCATTTTCCAAGATACAACCACAAACAAGTCAATTAAATCTGAATTGCTATTCTTACAACAATCTAATGAAAGCATCTCTATCCAACAGTCTAAACCGATTACTTAAAATTGGTGACATCGACTTTAAATGCTCTTCGCCATTAAAATCATTTGTTGAATTAACTAAGAAACTGCCGCCTGGAACTGTGTGTATGAGGTCAGTACTGATAATGATTCTGCTATATGTATTTCATACTATGCCCTGAAACTGACTACTCACATTCTTATTTACTCTGTTAGTGGAGATACTGGTGTTCAGACAAAATCATAGGTCGTGCCTGGGAAGATACGCCATTGCAAATTTATTGTAGTTTCGAAGTTGCTGCTTTTGTACGCTCTTGGATCTTCGGCCAAGATGTACATCAAATCCTAACTGGCTTTTCAGCGAACCTTACTAATCTTGGTAAAGTCAGTCATCAACCATTGTACTATTCTCATTCTGATGCAAATGTGGTTGTGAGCCATGTCGAGTACTACAAAAATATGGATGTTACCATCTGGTATCAATCTGTAAATGGAAGAGATCGTACGTTGGATGATTTCATCAGTTATCTCTCTATGGATCGAAACGAGATTCCCAGTTATACTAAAAGACAATTCAGATTGAACACCAGTGATGGTATGAGAATTTGATTCAAATCTTATCCACCCGAAGATGCGAATATTAATTTGATTGTCATGATGGTGAGATATGCTTGTTTACTTCTTTTGTAAATATAAACAGCTCACATTCTTACCTGATCATGTAGCCTAAAAAATTGCCTTGTGAAACAATATGTAACTTCAGCATGCCCATTTGTGGTACTTTATGTTATGGTGAACTCTGGAACATTCCTTGTCAAGACAAGACTTATGAATATCGAACACAACTTAGACCGTCCATCTTTAATGAGATGTCACTAGAGTATTTAGCTCTTATTGACAAAGAAGCTAGGAAGAATCTTGATGATAATGATGTTGCTAATGAGATGGATCTTATCAATATAATACGCCCCCGAGGATCATATGACAACCAAGGCATCAGTATTAGATACAAACGTACCATGGCACGTCTAGGTTCTAATGTATTTTGTCCAGACAATAAATATCCAGTATTCCCTTTCTTCTCACCTGAAAGAGATATATCGTTTCTCAGGCTAATATTTGATATTAAATGTCATTTGATCTATAATGCATTGATGAAATTAAATCGTCATAGGAGATATCGACATTACTTAAGATATGGAGAAATTGTGTGGCGCAATATATCACCGCATACTGTTCACAATATGATAATTGACAAGTATGTCACCAATTATATTAAATATATTGATAATGGTGTTGTTATTGACGGCCTGTGTGGTGATTTCCATCATTACCGATCTAGTGGAGTTGTACACGTTGTTGATGATGTGTCAAAGATGAGTAGGGGGACGAATGCAACAATTACATCTAATTATTATTACCCTGAGTACACGGATGGTGAATGTGAAGATTCAGCAGATTCTGACAGTGATAATTATGATGATAACAATGATGAAAGTGATGGGAGTGATGTTGATGAGTGATTCTAGGAATGGTGGTTGGTAATTTTGTAAGTTTGTGTATACTTAAAGTTATGTTTAGCAGCTTCTTCTACTTCTTGTAATTTGCTATCGTATCGTACTAAACAGTCAATATTATAAACTTATTATATCCAACCACATCCAATATGAACATTGAAGATTAAAAGCATACTATATTATATGATAGTCTTCTCAGTCTATTACCCCCAGAGTGGTTGCAATGAAGAGACCGCCGCCTTTGCTGTTTGGCGATACAACTACTACCTGCCTATTTATAAGGAGAAGGAAGGAAGACTCATATACTCATTAATACCATACAAACCATCCATTAACTTTATGAAGGAAGAGGTCTACATATTCATCTTCCACTGTCCCAGTGAAAACTGCCTGCCGGCTCGGCCTTGACTGATATAAATACGAAAGTTAATTAGTAGCCTTCATAGTTTACAACTAAACATCATCTAGAAGTAAAAGTTTACACCCTGAAGTTTGGTAGTGAACATATTTCAAATTCTGATGCATTAATATTAATCTTTACGATCGTCAACAGCTAAATACCTTAATCCTGCTTTGGCAGGGTGTAGTTTACCTGTTGTTGAATGTCCATTACTCCTGTATTGTGTGAAGAGGTGTCTTTTTACAATAGAATAAGAATAAGGTATCTTTTTTGCAATAGTCTCTTGTTATAAGATATCTCATTTTGCAATAGTCTTGGTATTGTATTATATTTTTTGCATAATCTTGTTAGTATAAGGTATCTTTTTGCAATAGTCTTGTTAAGAGGTATCTTTTTTTTGCATAGTTGCGTGTAATGGTTTCATTGGACAACAGAGATAATGCTTGATTACTGGATAGTTACTTGCCACGTTGATTTCACCAAAGGGGTAGCTGAGGGGTTCAATAAAAGACAATCATGATATAGGCAAGGGACACAATCTACACCAAGTCAAGAGCCGGTACTCCCAATTTTGGTCCTTCGTGAGCCTCCTAGAGAGTAAAATACCGTAGCGCCTACATTTGTAGTGGCAGTTCATCTTCATGTCTTTCGTGTCTGTCTTTAACTACACAAAGAAGGATAGGGGGTAGAGAAAAAGATATAGAATCTTTTAATTTGGACTTTACCCCGTTAAGCACATTTCAGTTTTCACTTGGAAACTCATGTTGGATCCACCCTTTGGCTGAACTGTATGTGTGTGCGTGTATGTGTGCGTATGTTTTGTTGCATGGTATCCGGTATCTTTTGGTATCCATCATGATTGGGTGAGTGGCGTGCTGGGCTGATGGTGAGGCTACCTATGATGATATTGGCAATGTGATGATATCGGTATATATATGATGTCATGCCATGATATATCATGGGTATGTGTGATGATGTCATGCCCATGTATTGGCATTATGTGATGTCATGTCGACACATCACGTCATCATGCAATGATAATCCACCATGATAGCTTAGTAGCGCCATGATATCAGCATAATATGTGATGTCATGCCATGATAACAGTAACAGCAATGTGATGTCATGTGATGACGGCAATGTGATGATGATAACAGCAATGTGATGACATGCCAATGTGATGTCATGCCATGATATCTATCGATATATTATGGATGTCATGCCATGATAACGGCATATCACTTGGCAAGGCATGCCCGCTTTGGCAGGTGCAGTTTACCTGGTGTCGACTGTAAATATCCAGTAACATGCCTTTGTATATTGTGTGTGGTGTTTTTGACATAGTCCTTTTTCCGTGCAAAACTATTGCAACCGCCAGGATATCTGCAACAGGATCTATACTTCTTTCCGCCATGACGCACACAATACTTTGTACCTCCTCTTCTTAAAGATGTACATCCTTCAAAAATACACGGTTTCTTTCTTTTGTATACGCGTTTCTTTTTTATTGAATTTGTACTTGTACTGATGATTAATGTATTGTTATTTTTATTGTCCAGCCTTTTGTTTTTATCACTGCAAATATTATTATTGTTGATGTTTTGTTGCAAATCTATGGCCTCACATAGCAAGCAGAGATTGTTGTTATACAATTCTGATGCTGCCAAACCCTCACTTACATTATTCCTCATCATCTTTTGAATATATGCCAAACTGTCCATTGTTAATCATTATAAAAAACAGCCCTATCTGGAATTAGGGGCTTTTGTCAAAATGTTAGTCCTCATCTTGTTCTGATCTTACCATAAGCCCTATTTTCATTTCTTGCCTTAGTCTTATACTAGCCTAATTTGGTCTTGCCTTAGTATATAGCCCTACTCAAAAGCCCTATATTTGAGCGGCAGTTGTAGTCCTGGGTTGATGGGTGTAGTACTACTGGTGTCGATGAGAAAAACTAGAGTCGTACTACTCGTACTACAGTAGCGGTTGTATTGCCTCCTCTGTAGCTCAAATTTAAATTTAAATATTTTAGTGTTTTACTATTTTGGCAATAAACTGTAATTTTTATTCTTAATCGGCCAGTGACGGACAGAACACAGCAAAAAGTGTCTGGAGTTACCTAGGCTAGGTAAACTGAAAAATCTTAATGTCATATAGTTGTGGTTATATTCTCATTTGGGGGGTACGCAGCAGAGAATAAGTAATAGATATAAATCAACAATCAACCAAGTGTAAGTGGCGTGTCAACGACAGTGGATTTATCGTTCGTTATCCGACATAGTATGCAGCGTGACGCTATTCATAGCTACGGTTGTATATCCCTAGACTGATATACGGCTCTACTTTGCAGTATTACTTGGTTCTTTACTATTATCCTACTTATGAGAGGTGTACGTTCCTCTTTAATAAACAGCGATTCAACTGTAGGATCTTCTTCAAGGTATCTTCATATAGGTATCTTCACTAAACAGTAAACGGGTGTCCGTATCTAAATGGGATGATCAGAATGGCACTGTTGTTGTCACTCCCCTGTCATTCTAGGTCTTACCAACGATAGTCTCCTTACTACTCCTGTGGGTTCTTCGTGTCAGGTTCTTCTTTGGATCGGGATTTTAGCTTGGGTAGAAACAGTACGGATTGTAGCAATGGCCATACATCATTGTAGCTCCAGTGTTTACTTAAGATATCAGATAGGTTGTCCTTTCCACTGACGAATGCGTATTTGTATGATCCGGATGCTATGGATTCACGGACGTAATGGTACGACAGCATGAGGTGACGTTTGTGTAGTTTCCCATGGGGTGTGGTGGTATTGTCCACGATTGTCTTATTGTCACCAAGAAGTAATGCAGGGCCGTCAATGGGGACACCAAGGTACATGAGGGTGAGCTTATTGGACCTCTGTTGTTCAATGGCAGTTCTGGCTGCGTCGCCCTCTGCTCCGTACGTAGCGGTATTAACTGTGCTCTGCTTCTTGGAGAACCAATCAATTGGCGTCTGATTGAAGAAATGGAGTATGGCGGTAACTGCCTTTCCACTCAAAGCATCATGCATTAAGTTAGCATCCGCAAAAGACCACATCTTGACTGACTTACCCTTCGGTACTGGTACATTAGATGGTACTTCCTCTCTGGCCCCTGCATAAGGCGAGTTGCTCCAATCATAATCTAACGTCTTGTACTTGGATAGGTCCGGCTTGTCGGTACGAATGCGAATAGCACCTGATCGGAAGCGTGATAGGTAGCCTATAACTCTTTTGATGCGGTTCAAGTGGCCAATCCTTGGGGCTATGCGGAAGCTGGATAGTGTCATGATGTGTACACTTATGTCAAATCTACCGAGCTGCA
>Ga0214477_100789_pt1 | contig 19887 bp, 12 predicted proteins | sample M1_20Mar14CPVII9_FD_165058 | JGI IMG/M metagenome (GOLD analysis project Ga0214477, IMG submission 165058) | Marine eukaryotic communities from Monterey Bay, California, United States - M1_20Mar14CPVII9sort6BwellC16 | ecosystem: Environmental > Aquatic > Marine > Unclassified | place: USA...
ATTTGGGTGAACGATCCAACGTATAAACAAAATCAAAACTCTAGAGTTGATAGTGCAGAAGATTTACAACGTTTAATTGCTGAATTTAGTACATTGGGATCGAATTATACTCTTTCTGCTCTTCTTTGATTTCTTTTTACTCTTCTTTGACTTCTTACTATCATCCTTCCCATCTCGATGATTGGTACCCCTTGTTAATAACTTCTCTCGCTGTTCATCTAATTCCTTACGGTATGCATCCATCTTCTTTTGGTCCAATCCCTCAATGTTGAGTTTATCTTCGTTATCCTTTTTGTATTGTTCCCATGTTGGTCTATTAGAGTCGGCAAGCTTTTCTTTTATCGTACGTTCCTCCATTCCTGCCATTACTCTCATAACAGCTGTCATTTGACTTGACATGCCTGCTGGCTGTGTTGCTGTTGCAACTGGTGATGTTGTAGATGTAGCAGCTGCAGCTGATGTTGATTGATTTGTTGATGATGCAGCCTGCCTGTGCTTTTCGAACCTGGCGTCATCAACATGACGATCTGCTACCTTTGAATAATCAACACCTGATCCTCTCACAACTTTATCATCATCCCCATCGTCTCTGTCTCGCCTACGTTTCTTCGCCTTCTTTTTATGATGATCACCACCCATTTTTTTATTATAATATTATAATATCACTTTATCGTATCAAATTTAATTTTAATTATCAAACACCCGATACTAGTTAACAATACCTACTATTTATTAATAAGTTCTCTAACTTCAGTGTAGCCGGGTATCAAATGCTAATCCTATCGGTGCTGTCCAAAGGTATCGTACTCAATCAATTGACGGGATACCAAAATGAGAGAATACAAAGGCAAGGCAGGAAGAAGGTCTTGAATAGTTTTGTATAAGAAAGAGGAGGCTATACCTGGCAAATGATCTACTCCACCACTCTTGATAGTTATATATGCATATTATTGATAAGTACTTAGTTTCATACCGTATCAGTTCAATTAGTGGTGGTCTTGTGCAGGTGACATATACCTAAACATGTGTTTGGAGTTTGGGCTCTGTCATGAGTTATCATCATTGTCAGGGAAGAGAGAAAGGGATAATATCAACTAGGTAGACGTAACATACATCACATTGTTGTACCTAATAGGTCATATTTAATCTATGTAACAAACATTCCAAATGCTTGTCCATAAGCACATACATAGTTTGGAGTAGTAGTACGGTATTGAACTTCATAATTCTTCAAAAGTCTTCATCAGAAGAGTACACTTGTGGAACATACGGTAATTCACGTGGCTTGTACTTCTTGCCTTGCTTCTCTCAAAACATACGTCGCATAGCTTCTGCATCGTCTTCAGAGTCACTGTCGCTATCAAATCTGTTCCGTTTCGCCTTGGCAGCTTTTGCCTTCTTACTTCCACCTCGAACTAAATCATCGCTATTAGGTCTTGGCTTCTTCATATTGTCTTTTGATGTAGTTCGATCTTGTTTAGCTCGCTTGCCATTGGCCCGTAGTGTAGTATCTTCTGATTCCATCACAGCATCTTCATCAGAGCTTGAGAACGTGCTTGCTTGTTTCTGTTTGGTGTGTTGTTGTTTTGTATGTTTACTTTGAACAGATTGAGGTTTCCTCTTCTCTTTATTACTTGAGTCTTTAGGCTCATCACGTTTGTCAGATTTGAAACTCTTCAATTTGCCTTCCTCGAATTGAAAAAATGAGGGCATACTAGCGCTCTCACCATTGTCGAGTTGGTTGTTGACATCCACTTTGCTACTGCTGATACTTGTAGAAGTAGTCGATGATAATGCCTTTACTTTCTTGTCATGGTCATCTGATAATAGGTCGACAGTAATTTCGACAATAATCCCATAATGATCAGACAAATAGTCTCCTTCTACTCCATTGATAGGAACATTCCCCATGAGATCAAAGTTGGTAGTTGTTAACGCATCTCCTCTCATGTAGCATCTATCAAAGCGGCAGTTGAAACCGAAGCCATTGTTATGGTAGAGATTGTCAAATGAATTCCACGTAAACTTGAGCTGTTTGCTTGATCCACAAACCTTCCATGAATCAAGCCAGCCTCCTCCTTCGAGTCCTTCAATTGTCTTGTCTTCTTTTTGTCGCATATTGAAATCTCCAATCAAAACAACATTGTGACATTGCCTAGAGAGCGTTCTCATAAGAGACGTGCATTCATTCTTCCTCTCGTTGGCTCCTTCTCCAAATGGAGCAAGATGATTTGATGCCACAGCAACTTTTGTTTTGTTTGGGAGAGTTAGAATGGCAGCCACACTGGGCGACTGACTATCGAGATACACTCTTTGAGGAGCAAAGTCCTTACGAACGAGAAGATCACATAAACCACAATGGGATGACTGAGTTCCTACACTGACGTAACCATGCGTCCCAAAAGTTGCTTCGCCCCAACCAGCTCCTGTATGATCTGTATGCCCTTGTGATGCACCTGCTGCTAGTGCACCTACATGACCGAGTATGGATGAGAAGTCTAATCCTCCAGTAACTGAAGTAGTACTCTGGTCCAATAGTCCCTGTACAGGGTGTCCGATACCAATTTCGCCAGTGGTACTTACTGGGGTTTCTTGTAATGCGATAATATCAGGGAGATATACCTTGCCATTCTCTGATGTTTGTGATTCAAAGTGCGGTCTAAAGCATTCTTCTCGGATTAGACGCGCAGACTCTTGTCTCCTAAGGTTTTGGTCGGGAGCGGCATCCGACACTGACCCACCAGTCTCTGATAGATTCCAAGAAACTATACTAATAGGGATGCTTTCGTTAGTTGAAGAAGAGTAGTCACGAAAGTTTGTCATCTGATGACTCATCTTGACATTTTCCTCCTTCTTTCCTCCCATTGGCTTTTTGTCATCATCATCATCAGAAGACTTACGCCCATCATTCAACTCATTACTGTCATCTTTCTTACTTTGTTTCTTTTTCTTGACCTTCTTCTCTTTTTGAAACTTGGCACCCAACTTTTTCAATACGTCAAGGAATTGCTGCTTGTAATAATCATTATCATTTGGAATTAGACTCAAATCAACTGCAATGTGTAGGGTAGTGTTTGTTTGGAACAGCAGTGAAGCATTATCAATTCTAATAATGTTGGCATCCAATGTTGGCGATAACTTCACTGCTAACCTCGTTGGAATGTAGCCAACAACTCCGCCTCTACCATTCTTACAGACAATTGCTAACTGTTCGACTTGATTGTCAGGTTCACGTTCGAGCGTAAGAGATTCTAATGCATACAAATTATCAGTGTGATGCTTCAAGCCTACGACAATCATCTCTAGACCTGTGCAGATTGTATTGTCATCATTCAATCTAGGAATTGACTTCACTTGTTTTACTTCTGGTAAACAAGATGGGTAGCACCGTGGACAATTCGGTGAATGTGTGCATGTTTCATGCGCAGTAATGAGAGTTGTACATTGTAAATCGTTCAAGCCACCGCAGTCATAGGTAGTAGTTCTGATATGACCACCAGCGTATATTCCCAAATATGTAAAAGCGTCCAACTTAAAGCGTAGAGTTGAATCTCTACTAATGCCTACATCATTCAAGATTGCCTTCCTTACTCGTAAGATTTCAGCTTTATCATCGAAGTTTGGACAGTAGATACAAACCTTGTGAAAGTTATTATCGGGTGTGTCACTAATCTTTGCAGTGGAAGCAAGCTTTGATTGTAAGATGGCATTTCTAATAAGAGGCCAATCAGTAACAACGTTGTCAGGGCTAACGTCTAATAGCCATTTGCCATGTAGTACAAAATACTTGCGTGCTAAATCAACTACTTGTCCATGAGTATAATTCGATCCCAATGTACTAAATTCAGCAATTAAACGTTGTAAATCTTCTGCACTATCAACTCTAGAGTTTTGATTTTGTTTATACGTTGGATCGTTCACCCAAATCCATCCGCCAGAGGAGTAAGCGTTTGGGTGAGTATCTCTAATTGTATTATCTCCTGATTTACGTACTTCACCTTTTATGTTTGGATCATAGCTTGCTCTATTATTTAAATGCAAGTATGCATGTTTGTTTCGAAGAGTGCTTGAGATTCCTTTTGGTAATTCCTGATTGTGATTGATAACTTGAACTGCTGTAAATCCAGTGGGAGATTATTAAAAACTTCAGGATCATAATGAGATGGACAAATCAATCCATCATTTGTCTGTTGTTGATATTTGAGATGTTGTGTTTCTCGATAATTGGATATTGAATTAATGGCAGATATTGTCCCAAGGCATTCTATTTCATCATCAGAATCCATGTTCTCTTTACACAATAGGTTGTTGCTCTCCTATAATTCTTTTTTTTAGAAACTCCTATAAAATATTATGACTTGTTAAAAAATTGATAGGATGATAGCCGCGCGCAATATCTAGGTATAGAACAACATCATCGGTATTATTGATTATTGATATACCATGATATACTCTTATCGATGATCCTATCCTCGCAAAGTCTCAGTTCACAGACAATTTTAGGGGGATGGGAGTCTTTCGTCTAATTTTTACTTGTCTATGTGGTTAATTACACAACTAACACACCTATTATACCATCGCACCAATACAAATAAAAATGGTATCATCATTAATAATAGTACTAGCGGTATTACCCGTCGTTGTTCGGTCGCTACTACAGACGAGTTCCTCCTCAACATTTCGCCGCCACACAATCGATGTCTCTGTGTGTCCACTCCGACAACAACAGCAACAGGGTAATACTAAACAAAACATTAAACAAAGAAGATGTTATATATCATCTTTATATTCATCAAGTAAAGTTGATACTGATGAATTTGATATCTTTATGGATGAAATATCTGTAGAAGATGAACAACAACCTACTACTACCACCAACTCTGCAACTCAAGTCGATAACATACCATCACATTTTATCAATAGAGAAAGAGAAACTTCAGTTGGTATTGGTGGAAAAGATGGATTCGTATATGATGTGAATAAGTTAAAACGGAATTTAGTACAAGAATCTATAAGGGGGTGTAAGCAGGAGTTATTAGTATTACTTGGTGATGGTAGACAAAGTGAATCTACAATTAGTAGTAGTAGTAGTACAAGTAAATCAAATGAAGATGGGAAACAAAAGGTTGTCGTACCTCCGAGATGGAGGAGAGATCGAGATGATTTAATTGAAGAGCGTCTTGCGGCATTAGTTCAGGCAAACCCTGTCTCGACAACTACTGATTCGAATCTATTAGATGGAGAGTGGTCATTTGCATTTGCAACTAACGAGGCATCAACTATACTTGATACATCTCGATTTCTCTTGAGTAAGACGAAACGAATTGAAGATGATGATGACAATGTTAACGAAAAGAAGGAAGTAACTGCAAGAGGTGGACCGTGGAGTTTTAGAGCTGGCAAGACGGAGAATCCATTTCGTTCTTCGACACGACAAATATACTTGGAAAACCTTGATATAAGGGAAAACGCACACATTATTGATGAAACTCGTGTATTAGGAGGTTTATTTCAGATTAGTCAAAGATATGATGTATACGGGCTAACACGGACGGCGATTGATCTTGATTTAGTAGAAAGCGAATCAAATCTGTTTGGTATATGTACCAATAGCGAGGACAAGGATGACTTTAAAGGAACAAAGAAAGGAGAGCCACTAGAGATTCAAATCATATATCTGGATAATGACCTTTGTATATGTACAACTGGACTAGGCCTTAGTGGTCCATTGCATGTGTATACAAAGAGTGACTTGTGGGTAACTGGAGGAGCTAAACGCAAGCTAAGATTAATTGGTAAAACGTTGTCATGGATATCTCAAATGCAATCTCCACTTCGTATAAGACAGCGGCTGGTCAATATATTTACCAAAAAGAATACTAAGGCAGTGTTGAAAGCTAACCCAGATCTACAAGCTATCAATATAGGAGAGCTGGAAACTAATGAAGATCAAGTATGGGATGGTGAGGATGACCCATTCATGCATTTATCTGCTGGTGAAAGAATGGAAGTTATGAAGTCTATGACTTTACAGGATATCTATCAATCTGCTTCAGAACGGAAAGAACAAAACAAACAACAGAGAAGGATTAATAAATACCTCAAAGGGAAATGGCAGGGTGAAAAGGGCAAGTTTAACCGACCAGACTCTAGGGAGTAAGATGCTCATTAAAAGATTAATACATGCATGATTTGATTGACCTAGCTATATCTCTATGGTTGACTTCATATACTCTCTTACATATTAAGTGTTGTTGCTAGGCACAATTCCTTCATTGTCCTATTGAGAGAGCTCAACACAATCGTTCTCTCGGTATCACGGTATCCTTCAAAGATACCAGTAGGTTGAGTTTTCAAAATCTCGGACAACTTTAAACTTTATCACTGTCATATCTAATCGCACATATCATTGTAATATAGGTAACATCTGCAATCCAACCATAACTTTAAACTACAGTAATCATGGCAAAGAATCCGCTATTTGCAATTATCTGGCTCGTATGTAAGTCCGCGCAGCAGAGTCATAAAGAACATTGAATATCAATATATATTATCATCGTGACGGTGCATGTATTTTGCTTTATGTCATTTGCATCTAACAATCTCGTATTATTATCCTCCATCAATACAATACAGTATTGTTCTTCTTGGCTTGGCCTATTGCCGGTGTTTGCGCTGCTATCTGGATTTTCCTTCAGGTAAGATTGTGTTGGTGCATACCATATTCAATTTTATATCATTGTACAATATAACACTAACTTTCTTATCTTTCATTCTTCCTTTAGCCATTTGAAGGATGTTTCCGTTTTGTCAAGGATTTAACAGACTTTCTTGAGAAGTTCATCACGTGGCCTCGTGATGTGGGTAGGGCTATTGGTGACTGCTCTACTCGTTGCCCAAGTCCTCTCTAATAATGACATAACAAACTATTACAACAATCTGGTTATATCTACAATAACTTAATAATGGTATGGACTGGATTTGTGGAGATTAATGAACTGTCAGCTTTTAGAGATGAAATATGTTTATGTTAGTTGTAGATTGAGAATGAAAGGTTTATTTGAGTGGGGCAGATATAGAAAGGACTTTACTAGACAGTTCTATTAATGAAGTCGACTACTGCAACACTTGATAATAACACATATGTTTAAAGTATTAAGGAAAAACTACTTCAAAAGAAGCAACCTGGGTCAACAATAATGTAATGTAAGAGCCGAAAGAACGGAACCCTAACTCAAACAGGTTCGACAAGGATGAAGTCCCAACTCTGCTGCCTCGCTTGACATCATTTCGGTTAAGTTTCGAACTGACGATATATGTTCACAACTCCTCCTATGATATGCACTTCCATTGGCAGTCTTGACAACCTTGAAATCAACAAAGTTTTCCCATAGACCACGTTTATTTTTTCGCGCAAACGATTGCAATGCTAGCATAAGATCCCAGTTGTGCAAAGTCTTACCCCTCCCAGGATGGTATGCATTAGCGAATCCTGCTTCCACTATACCCTCATTAATACATAGATATCCATTTCCATCATCAGAACGTACCCAAACAAAACATAACAATCTACCGTAATGATCTTCCTTCTCTCCATTTGGTTCGTAACTTATCCATATATCTTTTTTATGGCATCTATCTTTGGTATATTCTTTGGCCTCTTGTGCGTATGGTTGATTCTCTTTAACCTCTGGCGTGTCAATTCCAAGTAGACGTACTCTACGTTCATCGACTAATGTTAATGTATCACCATCATAAACATTTCGTACAGTGTGTTGCTCGGCATCCTTAGGAAGAGAGGGATGAACAGCACCAGAAGTTGAAGAAGTCGAAGGAGGTGGAGATACTGGTACTGGTGGTGTTGATTGTGGTACTGAAGGAGATGAAGTATCCGCTGATATTGTTGGGGGCTTTCCCCATGCGCCTGCTGCTGGTGAAGGTTGTTGTGTTGATGGCTTTGTCTGTGCTGCATCAGGCTGAACAGTTGATATATCGAATGTTTTAGTATCGCTGGGTTTTCCTTCTTGGTTTTGATTTTGCTGCTGTTGATTGGCAAGATCTGTCAACACATCATTAACAATCGGCTTTGCAAGTGAGAGACACTGACCCATGGTTAATATTGTGTTCTGCTACTGTACTATTCCTCCCTAATCTCTCTTCTTTGTAAAAAGTAAAAACCAGTAAAAAAAAAAAGATATGAAAAGGATACCGTATCTTTGGGGATACCGAAATTGTCTGCGCTGCCCGCTGCATTTCTAATACTTATCGAGCACCAACAACAGCCAAAACACCAAGCAAAGGCAGAAGACCTTGGTCTAAATAATACAACTGTGAAGAAATATATCCAATAATGAAAGCATTAACAACAGTATTATTAACTCTGGCGGCAGTGACTGCATCAGCAGCCAAAAAGGATAATAATGATGAATGTAAAATTTATTTAGCAGAATCATCTACAGCTCATGTCTTAGGTTCATATGCGGGCACATCCTTTAATCGCGATGATACCATAGGTCCAAGTGATGCAATTATCCAATTCGTTGATATACGTGCACATAATCATGAAGTATCGGGCGAGTCAGAGGGCTTGTTACTTGAAAATTTCTTAGGCACATGTTGGTCAGGTGATGCAACTTCCGGAATGGGTGAGGGTGATGAGGTAATTTCCGCGGTTGGTGGACCATGTTTTAGTAGCACTGGACATGTTGGTATGATTAATGCTGTTATTTATCAACCTTCGACGTTATTACGAACTGATAGTGATTTATTAAATTCAGGATATGATGAATTTACTTCTCCTGGTAGAGGTGCATTTACTACTTATCACAACTTAACATTATTGGCTGTGGATAAAATACCAGGAGGTATGGAATTATTCCTAGATTTTGGTGCCGAGTACAATAAATATGACGATGTGAACAAGCCAAACATTGATGACTATCGTAAGATGGATGAGGCAATGGAAAAGATGGTCGGTTTCTTCAATAAACATGCTGACAATATTGGTGAGAAGGCTGCCAATGAAGTATTTGAATTTATGAAGAAGGATGTATTAGATTTAACGGCCGAGAAACGATCACCTGCAGCACGGTCTTTACTTCCTGAGAGTTATAAAGGATTGCAGGAAATCATAGATAAGGGAGGATCGGCCTTGTATAATAATCCCGAGGTTATGAAAGATGTTGATTGGTTGAAAAGTAATGCCTATTGTCAAGATAATCTTATTGCAGGGGTTAGTACTATTGAGCACGCTGGAAGGGGGGCGTTTGCTTCTCGAGCAATGAAGAAGGGAGAGGTTATATCACCCATGCCATTGGTAGCACTTAATCGGGGAGAAGACGCCCTTCACATGAAGGAAATTGTTGGCGAAGAAGAAGACGATGATGACTCCGAAGATGAGGAAACTGATGCTGATGAAACAAAAGAAACTACCGAAACGAAGCAGTTACTATACAATTACATGCTTTCACATCCCAAGTCATCAGTGCTATTCTTCCCAGCTGGTCCAATGTCAAACTATGTCAATCATGGAGGGAAGAAGAAATCGAATGCAAAACTAGTCTGGGGTACAAAGACGTGGTCAAATGTCAAGGGTGCTCAAGAAACTAGTGTCGATGAGTTGTCATATGTAGGGCCGATTGATATGATGTTGGAACTTATTGCTACCCGTCCCATTAAGAAGGGCGAGGAAGTATTACTAGATTATGGAGACGATTGGGAAGCTGCATGGAAGAATCATGTTGACAAGTGGAAGGAGAATACTAAGGATTCAAAGTTTACTAAGAGTGCCATGATCTTGAATGAGTTTCATCATGGTGTTGGTAAGTCTCCTGAGCCATTTCCAATTGATGATACTGAAGAGGAAGGACAGATTACACTTCAATGTCATTTACTGTATGACGAAGATAAGATTGAACGTAGAAGAAACCAAGATGGGAGCAGGACAAAGGTATATCCTTGGATTCCAGCTCCTACATCTAACGAGAGTCGGCTGAAGACTGATATTGCCTATAGAGGTGTGAATAGAGTAGGATGCAAGGTGATAGAACGATCAGGTGATGCAGAGTCTGGATATAGATATGTAGTTGAACCTCATATTGAAACAGAAGTGTTGAATGTATTGGTAAAAAATGTCCCACACGAGGCCATTCGATACATTGACAAGCCATACACAAATCCTCAGCATGAAATCAGTGCTTTCCGACATACTATTGAATTTCCAGATTCAATCTTTCCTAAACAATGGAGAGATTTAGACGAAGAGGAGATCAAGGATGAGTTGTAACAGTGTCTACTCTTTAAGTGTAGTCGCATTCTCTCGATTATAAATCTAACCTTGTCTATTTTATGTCACAGAAATGAGTGGTACTGCTGACTATTGCAATAATAATGCCTTTCTTGCTTGGCAACTCTCCTTGTCACTTTATATCGAACACAATACAGCCTTGATTGAATGAACACTAGCAAGACCTTGACTATCAGATACCCCATTGAATACAGATTCAAAGTTGCCTTCGTCTTCAATTAAGCCACAGTTATGAAACAGACGTTGAAGGTATGCCTTGCTTCGAGGCTTGATGAGCTCATCTTCATCCAAACCAAGCTGGGAGTATATGCTTGGTCTGAGCAAACACCCGGCGTTCACTGCGTCTCCCCAGTTGCTTGCGTCCGCTACTGATGCTTTGTCATACTTTTGGATATCATTTCTCACTGTTGGACATCCAAATGCTCGTTCAGTGATTACATTCCTATACCCAGGAGTCAAACTCTTACCAAGATCATCATCTTCTTCGTGGTCGTCATTGTAAGGAGATGTATACGTATGAACTAGACAGTCGGAGGTACTACTGTTACTCTTTGATGTACTCACTCCAAATATCTTCTCTGGATCATGTTCTCGTGTGTCATTAAGAGGGGGGTCTTCGTCTTCTCTACACAAAGCACTAGATACTCCATCACTGCCACTTCTATTGGGAAGATTATTCCTCACTCCAAAGGTAGAGTTACAATCGACACCTGAAGGCCAGTCGTATTGTCTCATCTTTTGTTGACCAGGCTCACTACTTTTATTATTCTCCTTGTCATTATCACAATTTGTATTTGCTGCATATATGAGCTGCTTTGCATCTTCATCTTTTTTAGATGTAGAAACACCATGCCTATATTCTGGATCTTAATTGTGCAAAGATCGAGAGTGAACATATGATGTGCACAAAAAAATGTAAAGACATATGATGTGTAAATACAAAATATGAACATACCTTGCATGAACTTGGGTAACTTAGTCATTGGTTTAGAAAATAGATCTTCACGTGACTATGTTTAAGGTTTAAGGAGGAAGAAGCGGAGAATAGATCTTCGACGTGAAGTTCTGGGACATTGGAGTCCTTCTTACAACCAAAGACCAAGTTCTTATTTCCAGTCATATTGATCACAAAGAAATAAGGGGTTAAGATGTCTTATTTTCTGTGCTTTCGTGGCAGTGCTTTAGTGAAGAGTAAAGGGTTCTTTCTCTTCTTAGTTGATTTTGGTAGAAGTGGTCTTACAATACTTGAACTTGTGACTCGGGGATATTTTAAAAATATGTATAACAACGGCCGCAACGATATATGCAATTCAAATTAAACTAGCCCATAGGCAGTATCTTCCACCTAATAGTTGAGCAAGTCTTCACCATCTCTTTAAGCACCATATACAGTGGGGTTTGAGTAGATAATAAGTTGTTGATTCGCGATCTATAATAGTCTTATAAAGGGAATAAGTCACATATTTTTATACTTAATCTTCTTTAACTTCAACAACCTTATACTTTGCAGTTGCGTCCTCCCAAGTCAATCGCCCATGTACAAAATCAAATACAACTCTAGTTACATCAGACTTTGGTAAACGAATCTGAGTAGTCGAATCACGCTCGCGGAGGGTTACAGTACCATCAGAGAGGGTATCAAAGTCAACAGTTACTGCAAAGGGAATACCAACCTCATCCGCTCTGGAATACCGCCGTCCAAGAGATGCAGTTGACTTGTCAACCCGTGTTGCCATATCGCTCTCCATCAGATCTGCTGCAATCTCATCAACTACGGCATTAACTTCGTCACCGCTGCTGATTGGCAGTACAGCACATTTGTGTGGAGCAACTGCTGGCTTGAATTTCATGACACACCTCTGCTCATCGGCATCTCTTTGGTAGAAACAGTGCTCAAGCAATGAATACAAAATCCTTCCCATACCAAACGATGGTTCAATCACTGAGGGTGTAAACTTAATCTCATGAACCTTCTTCGTAGTCTTCTTCCACGTTAACATCTCTTTGGTAATCTCAAATCCATCCACGGTCGTCTTTCCTTCAGTTTCCAAAGCGGTAGCAACGGGTTCAAAGTCTTCCCAATTCTCGGCAAGACCTTCTAATGCAGCCGACACAACACGTTGGTCTGCCTTGAATGTCTTTCCCAACGCCTTCCTGTCAAACTTAAGCTTGGCCACCTCAATCTCCCTCGCCTCATCTAACTTAAGTGTTGCAACCATTGGAGTTTTCGTTGCCTTTCCATGCACACTTAAATCATAACATGCACGATCGGCATGACCAACACATTCCACCCAACCGTAGGAACTTTGAATCTCGAGATCCCAACAATCACATGCATAATGGGCCATTTCAGTAGTTAAGTGTTGACGGAAACGCAATCGTGAAGGATCCATACCAATCTTCTCCATGAATAGTTGTGTTCGTGCCATGAAGTATGCAAGTGTTTCATTGTTTACCAAGCCACTTGATACTGCTTCTCCGACAGCAATTGTTTTTGTCTTGCCAGAACCAAGCTGATCCTCGCGACCAAAGAGTACAAGTTCCTTTGATGCAACAGAGGAAAAGTTGGGATGGGTCTTATCATCAGGGTTGACAAAGTGTTCAATTTCTCCCATGCAGAACTCTCGCACTCGTAGTAGACCAGATCGAGGAGCAATTTCTATGTGTTTTGAGGCATTTATATGGTGAGCACAGTATCAATTTATTCATTCCGAATAGAGTTTCAAAGTAGAACCATATAACTTACCATTCCTAAATCCTAGACCAATCTGAGCAGCTGCAAATGGCATCTTCTGTGCATTAGCATCCAATAGACGTCTAAAGTTTACAAACAATCCCTGTGCAGTTTCAGGTCTTAAATATCCAACAGCCGTACCCTCTGGACCAATACTCGTCTTGAACATGAGATTGAAGGGGAAGCTAGGTCCATATGGTTGACCACTAGGTGCCTTACAGCCATACTTTACTAACATATCATCCAATTCTTTAGGTGAGTATGCATCAGCCTGTATCTGTACACGCAAATGCTCCTCCCTCTCAGCGGTTGGCATGTCAGGATTACTCTCAATCAACTCATCAATGGCATCTTCTAATAACTTATCAGCACGGAAACATTCACCACCTTCGGGATCTCTTACCATAAGATCAGTGAAACGTTCAACATGACCTGATGTTTTTAATACCACCTCCGGTGTTAAGCAAGTACATTCCATTTCCAACATACTCTCAGCCAAAACAAAATGTTTACGCCATACATCGACCATGGCAGCCTTAAGTGCACAAGCGGGTGGTCCCAAGTCAAATAAACCCTTCACACCGCCATGAATTTCAAATGATGGGATGATAAACATTTTACGTAATATTAATTCATCAAATACCTTACGATTGAATTGTGCAGTTGGATTAAGTAATTCCTGTTTCTTCCGTAATGCATCTGCATCAAGTTTGAGTTGCTTTAGTTCATCAATAGCCGTGGCTAATTCATCTGCATTAGTTGATGAAGCTTTCTTTAATGTTCTAACATGACTTCCCTGTTTGGTAATCTTTGCATTTAATGCATCTATATCATCTTGGAGATTTGACATGGTACTGTTTTGTGTTAGAAAAGTTGGTAGTAGTCAAATTTTTATAATCTTGGTAATTTGAAGATAGTATCTTTTAACTTGTTCAACACGCCTGCAAGAGTTGGGTTCAACAGATAAAATAAACAACAGATTGCACCTAATATGATATGGAGAGGATATACCGTGCCTTGATAGTAGTACCTACGTGTTGCAATTAAAAGATGGGTGGACTGCATTGTTGGTAAAAAGGATACCGCTCATAAAATTATGAGAGTATGCGATGAAGATGTGTATGGCGCAGGCGTACCATAGTAATTAAAATGGAGTAGAATACTATAAGTGGTATAGTGCAAGAGTATTAGAATATACAATCACAAGACGGAGAAGGGTGACTTTGTTGTATTGGCGGCATAAGTCATAAGAGAGAAAAAACAATGGCGGCAAGAAAGAGCTGTACCAAGATGACATGGTCAGGAAAGTCCGCGCTTAGCGCAATGTTTTATCATGTGAATTCAAGTGTTCAATATGAAGTGCGGTGATTTGAGTACTTCATTTGGCCTTCGTATATGCATTTGCAAACGTATGTACTAACATAAGTTACTATCGTCTCTATTTCATCATCATGAATCATATAACGCACATGGTCAGAGGCCAAGAACAAGTGCGGGGTTGGAGGTAGTAAGAACCCGAATAAAGCAAGCATTAAGCCATCACAACAGCCTGATCATTCAAAACTTGCAATGGCCAAGATTATTGCAAAGCTTGGTCCAAGTGATGATGAACGTGTTAAGAATAGACAGGCTGCCAGAATGGCAAGGAGAGATCAGATGAGACAAGAAGAGTTGGATAGGGAAAGAGAATTAAAGAAGGAAAAGGCGAGATTAGACGATATGGTACGACCGCATGATAAGGCAATTGATAAGATGAAGGAATTAGAATCAAAATTTCATGAACAGATAAACAACAATAAAGAAACAGGAAGTGACAGTTGCAGTAATAACAACCATGATGATTTGGAACACAGGAACTCAATATGTGAATCAAAGCAACTGCAATTGGATGAAGTATTGGCATTAGATGCAATCTATGCCGATATGGATACACTAAAAGTTTCCGAAGCTTGTCAAATACAAGAGTTGCAATCTAAACTTGATAGTTGGCAAATGGAAGATGGTGATATCATTGATTTACAAAAAGTTATAGTCGACCATCCAACGATAATATACACTCTCAAACGAAGTATAGAGGATCCACAAGATGATGACTGGATTATACATCTGTTAGTAGTAGTGGATTATCCACCCAGTTATCCAATAAGTACTACGCCACCAATACTTAAAATTCAATGGTATCTAATAACAAAACAATCACTTGTGGTGCCCTCCAACAAACCTCTGGTATCATGCGGTGTATTGGATGAAGGAAGACTATTAAAGGCAATTGCCAAAGAGGCCCAAGAACTTGAAGGAATGCCAGTTGTTTACGAGTTGTTCGATACGTGGCTAAATGACCATATATTTGACTATATACAAAAGTCGTGATCTATTTTTAGTAACATTATAATAGCAACAAAATTAACATGGCAACTTAGTATCATCATTCCTATATCTAACACATCCAAATAAGGATCTAGTATATTCTAGATGCGACCTGGGAATAGAATATTGGGAAACTTGCGAGAAACTATTACGAACTCATCATATGTGATTATACCGTCGTTTCGTTTGTCGCATTGTGCAATGATTGTTTCGGCCTTACGTGCTACCTCTGCTTCTGTTTTGGCCATGTGGTTCGAAGTTAGGATCTTCACAAGCTCACGATGTGTAATAGACCCAGTATTTTCCTCGTCATGTAGTTGAAAGGCAAACTTCATCTTATCATCTTTACCCGCTCCAGTAAAGTTGGCCAGAGCAATTAGTAATTCTTTGGCATCAATAAGTCCAGATTTTTGATAATCATACATTTTGAACACCTCCTCACTCTGTAGGCTAGGCTCAACTGCAAGTATTTCACAGAACTCAGTATAATCCATGATACCAGACTTCTTCTTATCCAATACTTGGAATCGACGATGAGCTCTTTTGATAGATTCAGGTTTTAGATAATTGTCTCGAGCAAACTCGTCTAAAGCTTTGCGTTTGGCATTACGAGCCTTGATGACTTCGGGACCTGACTGAGGACTTGTACTTGCAAAGCTGCCATTACCTTGAGTCAGGCCACTGAGGTCAATGCTATTGTTGCCAATGATAGAATGACGAGCCGCCGCTCGTAGGCCAGCTGGAGGCTCGCGTCCACCAGTTACCATGCGATAGAATTCATCAAAGGCTACTTGACCATCACCATTCTTGTCTACCATTCGTATCATTTCGTCAACTTCTTCATCGGTTGGTCTCTCTCCAATGTTAAGAAGTACGTGTCTTATTTCTGCTGCGCCTACATAGTTATTCTTATCAAGATCGAACGATCGAAAGGCTTCAATGATCTCCTTTTCTGTAAACTCTTCTCCCTGCTGTGAGTTACCATCTTCGTTCTCCTTTCCCCGACTTTCGTTGTCTATGGCAGTAGATTGTTTGGGATATTTACCATTTCTGTAAAATGAAGCAGAGATTGCCAATTGACCAGCATGATGATTGAATTTGTCAAACAGTTCAATAGCACCTTCATATCTTCCTTGGGCTACCCAATCTAGTATCCCTACTCGTGCCAAGCCCATGAACTTGTCTTCTCCAATCACTTCTTTGTCTAAGATCTCTATTTCCAGCTCACGCTCGGTGGTTATTTCAAACTCAAACTCTTCCTTCCATTCTGGATTCTTTCCTCCATTCTTGTGAGTACTGGTAGTGAACTCGTTATCACCTATTCTTAACTTGACATATGGATCGGCTCTTCCAAACACACCCTGTCCAGCCTTAAGATTAAGGCCCTTTATTATAGTAATTACTAGCTTACCAAAAGCATGTTGAGGTTGTGGAGATATATGTGGAATTTGTGAATGGATATGAGGTGGTGGCCTCCCAGGTGGTTTAGTAGGTATGTCTAGGGTTGTTGAAGAGGCAGAAGACTGATGATGTTGGTCGACAGCTTTTGAATTTCGTATTGGAGTCATCTTTGGTAATGTTTGACTTGGATGTGGTGGTGGTGGAGTCGATGGTTGTACTCGCAGCTGCTCTCTTTGTGGTGGATTACGAATGGGAGACATTTGTGGCATGTGGTGGTGTCGTGGTGCAGATGGTTGAGGAGGAAGCGAAGAAGATGGTGGCGGATCTGGAGACTTTGCTAAAGGTGTGTTTAGAGTGTACCAAAATATGAGAGGGTAGATGGTATAAAATGAATACATGAAACATATTACTCACCCACTGATAGTGACGGTCTGCCGAGGTAATACCCGGGAGGACCTCTCCCTACTCTTGGTGGAGGACCTCTTGGAGGAGGGCCCCTTGGTGGAGTAGGATTCCTTTGCTGCTGCTGCTGCTGCTGCTGTTGATGATGATGCATCATCCCAGGCTTTGGACTATAATCTCCAGGAGGTTGAATTGTAGGCCTGTTGGGTGGTATACCCTGCGGTATTGCGGATAATGATTGTCTTCGTCTTGGTTGTCCGGCATTGGATGGATGTAGTGGGGTACATGGAGATATACCCCCTGGTTGTTGAGGTTTTGATGGTGACATTCCTTGCTGTTGTTGTTGTGGAGCAATTTGAGGTGACTTGTTGTCTCCTCTCATTGGAGATATTGGAGCATTAAACGAAGGCATCCTTCTCTTTTCACTTCTGATCTCTACTACACTTCCCTTGTGAAACACTAATGTTTTGGTTCTCTTAGGTTCTTTTTGCATGAGATTTTTTTTTGTGGGACTGGCCATGACGGATGTGCGAATTCTTGACTCTTTTCTCTCATTGATGTAACTAATTCTTATGTTAGATACAGTTATGTCTTTTTGCGTTTGGTGTTTAAGTTTGTTAGCTACATCTAGTCTATGTCCGGCGACACCGAGCATAAAGTCCATATTAAGGAGTGATATGCGGGAGGAATAGCTTTATCGCCCTGGTGGGTTTTAACCCTGTTTTTATTGTTTGTTGTTGTTGTTGTTGTTGTTGTTGTTGATGTATTCGTCATTTATACTGCCGTCGAGCAGTTCCGCTTCTGCTTCTTCTTCGTTCTCGTACCAAGATTTTGTTCAAGCTGTACCAATCTACACTTCTCTTCAAGGGCTTTCTTACGATCCTGTGTTTCACTAACCGTGTGTCCTAGTAGTGGTGGGATGTATGTTACGGAGTATTTCGTGCATCTGTTTGCAAGCGACTCTTCAGCCTTCTTGAAGCTGATAGGAGGCATACCAAAGCTTGAAAAGAAAGCATTATCCCATTTTAACTCCTCCGCTTTGTCTTTTGGAGTATAAAATATTGGTGTTAATGGGTAAAATTGGTCTCTCAGTACCCCAACTCTAGCAACCCATACACAAGTACTTTGTCCATTACTATCTTGTGGCCAGAAAAAGATTCCAGGCTTATCTGATTGAATCATTGATATCGGCTGTAACTGGTTTCCAATTGAGGTTGATATTTCTTGATAAAATTGGTAAGAAGGTTGAGCTTGAACTGTTGCTGTAGGCACAGTTGCCTGATGTTTTAGCTTCATAACAATAGGAACCATGACTTGTTTCCCGTCGGGAGTTTGTTGAAGTTGGTAGATTGTTACCCGTTCTCCAACAGCAGGGAGTTGAATATCCAAACTGTTGTCCACAAGAGTATAATGGAAACTATCAATCTTTGGAGCAATTTGCGAAGCTTGTTGAGGATCGATCAATGATCTCAAAGTGGTAGTAAGTTGATCATCGACCTTTCCACTTCTTTCCATTGTGGTAATTAATCTATGTTGATCTTTGGGAAATCTGTGATTACCTGTCACTCTACTAGTCTTGATCCAATCATTCACAACTTGGATTAGAATAGCCTTCTTCTCCTCCTCGGTTTCTACTTCCGCTAGTTCAGCAAGAAGATCCTCGTAAATGGAAAGAGCACTGTCGTATTCACCTCGTTCACCTCGACTAGCTTGAAGTGGGTCAACCAATAATCTCAAACTGGCAATATATTCCTCACTAAAGTTGTCACTTCTTCCCATTGTGGTGATTAATGTATGTTGATCAGATGGCGATCTCTTTTTGTTAGTAAGTCTACTATACAATATGATCTTGATTGCCTGTTCGAGGTAATAGGCTCTTTGATCATCCGTTCTCGTCATTGAGAGTATATTCTTGACAGACCATCCAACGTGACAATCAAGTTTCGTTTCTGTTAGCCTAGTCTTGTCAATTTGCCTCTGACTCCGCTCATACTTTCTGATGTCGATAACTTGAAGACCATGATTCTTTGATGCAAGAGGACTCTTGCCTTCTCGGTGACCGACAAGAAGTGAAAGTCCCATCCTAGCTGCAACACAATTGTCTTCATGAGTCCGACGGGAAGAGTGTACACGCATCGCAATGGCAGTCAAAGCATTTCCAAATATTGATTGATTAGTTTGGATGGGATCACTTGGATTTGTAAATGTCTTGACGACTGCCTGAGCATAATGATATGTCATTGCAGTAATCGCATGGCGATCAAGTTCATCCAAAGAGAAGTAGCCATCGAACTTTGACAGAAGGATAGGACACCATGGAGTGTGGTGAATTATTAAGCTAGCCTGACCATCATCATTTATGTGCCCATATATTATACAATTGAGGAACTCATCCACCTTGATGTATCCTTCTTTTTCAATGACGTCTTTCAAAGTGTAGCTTACATCCTTATATGCAATCTTACAGTCTTCCATGAAGATATATCGCACACACGAGCTCACTTCGTTAACACCATCAGTAGTTGAGATTTTATGTTCTCTGATTATCATCACATGATCAGTGCGAACAAATTCATGTTCTTCGGCAGTATATATACTATCATCATGTGGGTCATTTGCAGAAGGCGTTCGAGTGTAAACATCCATTGCTGTTCCGCCTTCACCAAAAGCATCATCC
>Ga0214477_100796_pt1 | contig 19809 bp, 10 predicted proteins | sample M1_20Mar14CPVII9_FD_165058 | JGI IMG/M metagenome (GOLD analysis project Ga0214477, IMG submission 165058) | Marine eukaryotic communities from Monterey Bay, California, United States - M1_20Mar14CPVII9sort6BwellC16 | ecosystem: Environmental > Aquatic > Marine > Unclassified | place: USA...
TTGCCTCTGCAGCAAGAGAAGATCGTATGCCAGGATTACGTCGTATTATGAACCGAATTATGTTCCAAACTATGGCATCACGGGGACTATTACCACCGGGAATGGCCTCTGAGGAAGATATGTTGGATGAGAATGGCGAACCACGAGATACCATGGAATTATTTGGTATGTTTGAGGATGCGTTTGATGTTAATCCCCCGACGGATGTTAGGAAGCCGGATCAGCTTGTCTGTCCTACCTGTATGAGAGTGCATTTGCCTGTTGAGGGGAGCGAAGCCATAGAAATTCCCAAAGAGGAAGAAGAGGAAGAGGCAGTAAATGCTAATGGTGTAGAGGGTGGCGATGATAATAGTGATCAGTCTTCTATGCCGCCACTTGAAGATTCGGCTGGTGCTATTAACCCCGGACAAAACCGTCGAACTGATAACAGTAACTTGACCGTGCCGGGGGAACGGAGGGTAACTCCTCCCACTGAGGAAGAATTGGCAGCTATGCAGCGTGAAACTTCTCAAATGGTACGAGACATGATAGCTGGGGAAACGGCACGAATTGCCAGGGAAGCTGCTGCTGAAGATGATGATGACGACGACGATGATAACTTTACAATCAGTACTTATGACGGTGATCCCAATGACCTCGCTGACTTTAGTGTTTCCACCGATACCAGTGACGAGGATTCCATGCCGAGTTTAGAAAGTGTTGTTCCGTCAAATACTCAAGGTGTGAATGACACCAGGGCGGCTGAAAGTAGGGACAGTGCTAATCAAAATGAAGATGATGATATGCCACCACTGGAAGATGTGCCAGGCACAGGGACTGATAATCAGGAGACTTCATCCCAAGCAACTCATGAAATCCCAGATCCCAATATTGCCGTGGATGCTAATGAAGAACAGGAGACTTCATCTCAAGCAACACATGAGATTCCAGACCCCAATATTGCTGTGGATGCCAATCAGGAGACGTCATCCCAAGCGACACATGAGATTCCAGATCCCAATCTTGCCGTGGCAGCAGAAAACAATAATGATGATAATAACAGTGAAGAGTCATCCTTGCCTCCACTAATAGTCCCCGATGAGGACGACGATGGCTCTATGCCACCATTAATTCAACGGGATTTATCAAGTAGCGGATCTGAATCATCAAGTAGTATGCCAATGTTAATCCGTTCTTCCTTTGCTCAGAATCAAGCAGCAGGAAGGCCTCCCAGTAGTGGCGTCAGTGGCGTTGGTGAACTCGGCGATGGATTCGCTCTTAGTAGCATGTTTACTGGTGGCGACACAACGAATAGAAGAAGTCGCAATACTGCCGATATGAAACACACCAATCCTATCACTCACCTTCGTGATTATGGTGCCTTGCGTGTATATGCAACCGCTACATGTCCAGTCTGTTTGGACGAGCACGAGCCAATTGTTGCTTTGCAGTGTGGACATGCCATTTGTGAAGAGGATTATAAGCGATTGGGTGGTTATCTTGCTTCTGACAAGGAAAAGATAAAGAAGGAACTTGGAGGCAGTAATGATGTCGTAGAATCAGTTTGTCCAGTTGCCCCTCCTCCCAGTAGTGGTACCACGCGTCGTCCAGTTCGAGGGACAGGTTATGTACACAGTCTTACAATGAATTGTCAGAATCCCAATTGCAATATCCAACCTCACGGGATCCATCGCTCCCTCTTCTCAATCAATGACGAGGAACACGGAGGCTTGAAATATGAAAAGTGTTATCCGTTGCCTACCAAGGTTATTCCTGACGGACACGGAGGTTTGTGGATACATGAAGGGAAACGTATAGGAGATACGATTAATTGGCCACTTTGGCATCGTAGTAAACATGGCCGTGAAACGGAACGGTTTGCCATGCCTCGTAACTGTGATCTTGAACCTGATGGTTGCGGCGGCGTGTGGGCGATTTCAAGGCCCGAGCAGGAATTGAATAATGATCACATCTCTGAGATTACACGATATTTGGTAGGTAATGATGGTAATGAGATTGTGCAGCATGCGGCATATGCACCACAAGGCAGTGACACTTACTTTGCCGGAGGACGAGGTGGAAAGTGCTGGATATATGTTTGCGCTGATGATGATTATGAGTTCACTGAAGAGCAAAAGGATAAAATGCTTGATGATGGCTTATGGATTGTAGGTGCCAACACAATTGAGAGAATTGATGACGTACATGAGGGTGTAGGATTTGCCACCGGAGATGTGGACCCTGACGGAAAGGGAGGATTATGGCTCTTGGAAGAGAGTGACGATTTGGATGATATTGTCCTTAAGCATTACAATCACTTCGGCGAGAAGGAAGAAACGCCATTTCACTTCCCAATTGGTAGCACTGAAGTATATGCATGTGACCGTCCAGACAGTGTGTTTGTATACTTTCAACCACCTGGGTCTGAGGATCATGAAGGCTTGCTAACCTACATTTGCAAGGATCCCGACTCACGTGAATGGGTACGTAACACTGTTCGTTCAGAAGTACCAACTGATACCAAGTTTGTCTCCACTGGCGACGGTGAGTTGTGGGCATTGATGATGGACATGCATAATCAAATTGCGTTCTGGAAATGTAGCGGTACCGAGATGAAACGATATCCATATGAGTATACTCTTCCATTCTCATCGGCAGAGTTGATTGAAGGTTGAAAGATATTAGGAGAGATTGAGAGAAGATGAAATATCTCTTTTGTCTTCTGATTGAAATGCATAGGTTTAATATGGCATTTCATGTTCAGATGGCAAAGGTATAATTGTATGTCACTATTATTAACAAGTAAGATAGAGTTCGAATCTATCTATTGTATTGTAGTACCATTTCATATACCATAACATATTAATGGGTCAGAAAGGTAAAGCTTTGCCTGCCCAATCATAAAAGCCTCCATTGTTCTCTGCAGTACACGAGTCAACAACGGATAGAAGCTTATCAACAGTAAAATCAACCGGAAACAGTCGACCTTCTTGAACATTCTTCTGGAATGGTGCGCTTAAATCAGTTTGAGTTGTCCCGGGATGCAAAGCTAAGCAAAATGTACCTTGTCGTTTTAATTCTAAGGCCATTGTCCTAGTTGCTTGATTTAAAGCAGACTTTGACAATCTATAGGAATACCATCCTCCCAGTTGATTGTCAGAGATACTACCTACACGGGCCGACAGATTAACAATAATTGTTGTTGAGCGATCCTTTGGTAATGGAATGTCAAGTTGATTGTTCTCCTGATCAGTGAATTTGATAGAACGTCTTCCAGTAGTACGCATCAGTGGCGAGAGTGCTTTTGATAACATGATTGGTCCAATTGTATTGACTGCTAATGTCTTCTCTAGCCAATCCCTTTCAATATTTGCAATAGCTCTTTCAGGACCAGGTGTAGTCTTCCCATCTCCAAGTATACCTGCAACATTGAATAAAGCATCTACTCTTTGATACTCAGTTGCTATAGTCGATGCCAATGTATCTATTGACGTTTGATCCTCTACATCAAGTGGCAAGATTTGTACTCGATTAGGATGCTTTGCAGCAATATTATTCAGTTCAGTAGCTGTAGTAGGCGTTCGACAACACGCAACTACCTTCCCTTTTGTTCTTTCCAATAAACTTTTTACGAATTGCAATCCTATGCCTCTAGAACTGCCGTTTATAACATATACCGCTTCGGGGTCATTATTGCGTTTCATACTTGGTAAATCATCTTGTGATGAGTGATTGAACTGTATGTCTGGATAAACGGCTTGACCTTGGGAAGATGGTGGCTCTGGTGCCTCAAATGATGACGACGATAAAGAAGATGATGGTCTAATACTACAATGCGCATATCCACCGACATCACTGATATTGTTTTTGCAATCATTATGTGTTATGATGGGTAAAATAAATGCCGGTATATGTTGTCTATTGATAGCGCCGCTACCACCCGATCCTCCCCTATAACCCCATCCTACACATGAACGTAATATAAGTAATCCTCTCCTCCTCATGATGATAATCTCTAACCCACTGACGCGGATAATGATGATAATATGCAACCTACTGCACTTTACTGATTTGTAACTTTCTAGAAAGATATTTTGGCGATTTAGTCAAAAAGTCTACATAATTTGGCTACCTTATATCCTTGACTACTACTACCTTTCGTACCGACTATAGCCTGCTCTCAATCGAGCCTCTTCTGCATCTACAGAGTTAAGAGGAAGTAATACTAAATCATGGCAAAATGGAGGAGGCAACTTAGTCCAAGGCAAAGACGAAACAAAGCTAGATGCAATATAGTCATTGGTCTACTGATTTTGTTAGGAGCACTTATCAGTTCAGGTATTCAACTAAAGAAACAAAACAAATGGGTTGCAACAACTGGTACTGTCATTGCTACACAACGCTGTGAGGGAGACAACGGCGATGATAACGTCAGTGAAAGAGCAATCATTGAGTATGAAGTACTTTCCTTGGAGACAAAGTACATCTTTCAGTCAAGTTTGTGCTCTTCTAATCCTCCAGAAGTTGGGGGAGAAATTCCAGTTCTCTACAACCCCAACAAGCCTAGTGAGGCTATGGATGCTTCATTTGCTAGTGCATGGCTCTTTCAAATCATATTCGGGGTGGGAGGTCTTTTATTATCGTTCGGCTCTTGTTTTCATTTGCGCTCTATGAATGATGATGTGGATGAACCAAGGGGACATAATGAACAAGGAGAAAGTCAACAATCCTTTTGGAATACGACTCATCATATTTCTCCTCCAACTACGGCCATGGCACCAAACAAAGTAGAAACTGAAAGAGGTACAGTGGAAAACAAAGTTGTAGCGACAGTACTTACTTCTACTGAACCAGAAGCAGTCCAAACAACGCTAGCATCAATGCTGGCGATTGATATCCCGACAGCCTCCAGTGACCCAACCTTTACTAATGACCCCGAAATTCATGTTCCAGCGACCCCAGATAGTCAGCCCGGCGTTTATGTTCCAGGGAAATCAGATTGGGCAAGATAGACTGACTGCCCGTCCACTTGAACTATAGAACTGAGCAATGGCTAATATATACTTTCTTTACTCATCACATCCAAACACTTTTGCTAAAGCATTCACATAGGCTGTTGATCGTGGTACCAACTCATCATCACCTTGTCGCAATCGTTGTATCAATTCATTTGCATTCATGATTTCAAATCCGGATATCTCCTCTTGTATGATTGGGGCAAATGATGTTGCTTCCATTATATCATCTCCACGCAACCAAAGGAGAAAGACTTCTTGATATTCTTGACATTTATACTTGCCAAACCTTTCAGTTTTCCCCTCTATAGAACTTGAAACTGTAAATAATCTGCTTTTTGATACATCTTCAATTGTATATTGTTTAATCAATGATGAAGAGCTGCCACCAAGTTCTTCATCTAATTCTCTCATTGTTGTTTCTAATATATCATCACCCGCATTAACATGTCCAGCACAGCTCACATCTAATTGATTTGGATGAGTATCTTTGTACTTTGATCGTCTTTGCATTAGTACTCGTACATTATTGTTTGTGGTATCCTCCTTCTGAGCTACCCAAACATGAACAGATCTATGCCAGTCACCATCTTTATGAACTTGTCCCCGTTCTTTTATCTTTCCTGTTGGTTTTGGAGATGGAAAGTATGAAGGGCCCCAGTCTGGTGTTATTATAGAATTATATTGTGAAGGAGATTTAGGTGATTGGTAGATGTCAAACAATTCTTTAGGATCTTGTGCCAAGTTGTAATTACCACTGTTATCACTATTGCTGCTAGCCATTCTGTTGATATATAATGATTTTCGAGGAGAGTTTAGAGACGATGGTATGATAAATGCAGTACTGCCAGCCTGTTGATGTATAGTTGTCGAGAGTAATAATATGTTGTGTAGGAGGAGAGAACGATGACTAATAATCATACTAATTGCGCCGATTGCAATTGATATTTCCTACCAAGCACTATGGTACCCAAACACTCTGCTAACAAATAGAGGCCACACGAGGCCACAATATCTGATCGAGCTAAACCACTACCCAAAATTTGATTAAAAAAGGCAGAGTGAATGATAGAGGCCTACAACCACTCGTCAAGATTTAAATAACCGTTTAGCCAGCCACATCATTGGTAGTACAAAAAGATATATCGGAGTACACATAAGTTGTTTTGCAATCAATATCCATTCGTTCTTTGGCCGTACCACTTCTCTCTAACTGCAACTCCGCTATCAATATTAACCAATCGAAATATTAAACTATGAATCAACAATCAGGAAGCACTGCCACTTCTTCAAGCAGTGGAGGGTTGAATAGAGATCAACTCAAAAAGATGTCAGAGGCTGATAAGGAAATGGAGTTGAGAGCTAACCGTGCCAAGGCACTACTTGCCGAGCGTCATATTGGTTTAAAGACTAATCAGGTAAGTAATTGTTAGAAATTATTGCAATGGGTTGTATATATGTATGTTGTGCATATCTTATGTCATATTATTTCTTTGCAAATACATATTCATATCTTTTGCAATACTAAACACATTAGGCCGCACGACATCAAAGAAAGATGCACTTAGAAACACAAATGGCAAAGGCAAACTTATCTAATGACGAGAAGAAGGCACGCCGTAAGGAACTTGAGAAGGAAGAAACACGTGTACAAAAAGAAAGCCGTCGTAATGTAACCACAGCCGACTTTGAATCATTAACTGTCATTGGAAGAGGTGCATTTGGTGAAGTACGATTGGTGCGTCGTAAACCTGGCAATTCGCGTGGCGAGACGGGCGTATATGCATTAAAATCAATGAAGAAGGAAATGATGGTAATGAAGAATCAAGTTGGACATGTCCGTGCCGAGAGAGATGCATTGGCAGCGGCTGATGATGAGAATCGTTGGTTAACATTATTACATTATAGTTTCCATGATGAAGCGAATTTATACATGGTTATGGAGTTTTTACCAGGTGGAGATTTGATGAGTTTATTAATGAAGGAGGATACCTTTAGTGAAGAGGCAACGCGTTTCTTCATGGCGGAGGCCGCACATGCTATTAGTTGTGTACATGCACTTGGATATATTCATAGGGATATTAAACCTGACAATATGCTATTGGATGCAAGGGGACATTTGCGATTAACTGATTTGGGATTATGTAAGAAAGTTGGAGATGTTAGTCCAGGTGATCATCCTGAGGTTGTATTGGAAATGCTCAAACGTAAACAAGTTGCTACTGGTGGTGCAGCGATGGAGATTCCCGAGGGAGAAGAAATGAGTGGCGAGGCTTCTCATTTGCGTGATATGTCTATAGATATTATGGAAGGGAACGCAACATCTGCATCTAGTACTATCCCTACTGGTGGAGCTGCGCCCAAAGATTTGCGCACTGGAAAGGCTAGGAGGGAGAATGCATATTCAACAGTGGGTACACCAGATTATATTGCTCCCGAAGTTCTCGCGGCCCAGAACGGTGCTTCTGGATATTCTTACACATGTGCAGTAGATTGGTGGAGTTTGGGTGTCATCATGTATGAATGTCTTGTAGGATACACTCCATTCTATGCCGATGATCCAGTAACAACCTGCCGAAAGATTTTGAAATGGCGTCAAACACTTGAAATTCCAGGAGAAGTTCGATCAAAGCTATCAACAGAATGTGTTGACTTTCTCTCGTGTTTGTTGGCTGGCCCTGAATCTCGTATTGGAAGCCGTGCAGATGGAGGTCCCGAATTTGAGAATGGATTTGCTCAAGTCGTAAGACATCCATGGTTTGATACATTTGACTGGGACAACCTAGCAAGTATGGAAGGACCTCTTTTACCAACCGGTGCCAAAGATTTCCCAAGAGTACTCGAGTATCTCAAATCATGCCCAAAGACTGATCCAAACTTCAAACAGCTTGTTGCATTTGCAACTCAAAACTTTGATACATTTGAGGATATGGGGACACCACTTGATGGTGCAGGCAGGAGAAGAGTTGATAGGAACAACCTTGATCAATTCTATGACTATCATTATAGGCGTACTAAGAAACCACAGGTTTCTCTTCCTGACTTTGGCTGATCTGATTTGGTTTTGATTCAATTGATTGTAGGATGCAATATTTAAAAGTTATTAATGCGAATACTTAGACTCCTCTCCTCATCCCCTCTTCCCAGTAATGTATTGCCTTGGCATGATCAAGTGCAAAAAGATTGAGTCCATTAATCAATATGTCAAATCGCCAAGGTAAGAGTAATGAATGTGTGTATTTACTTGGGTCAAACATCTCAGATCTTCTCAGCAAACCTACAAATGCACCATCATTATGATACCTGAAATTTTGGTCTTCATCTAGTATACCCAAAGAATCTCCTGTTATCAATGGTATGTAAGTTGTTTCAAGTAGCATTCTTTTCAGGTGTTTAACACTAGTTGGTTTCTCCAGTCTCTGAGAAATAAAGCTGTACTTATCCCAAGTGGATGTTATCACGTTGATTCTTGGCAATACATCTTGTAGTCTCTGTATTTTCTCATCATATGATATTGTTCTGATAGATTGAGTTGAATTCTCATATTCAGTATGGACTGCATCTTCATCTAACAACCTATTGACAAAGTTTTCCACCACATCATATCTACTGATTTCACCACTTATGTAACGATTCCTCGAAGAATGTGCTATCTCTACAACTTTATGTATCGAAACGTCTATGATATGAGTTAGTAGTGCCAAGCAGCCAGCACTAAAGCAATAGTAGTCGTACTCATTATTATCGGCTAATACTTGTAATCTTCCTAATGTGTAGAAGAAGCCACTGAATCCCGCTCCAGGGATGTATATTGACGGGGGGTGATGCTCCTCATTATGCACAACATTAACACATTCTTTGCAAAGAAATGATGTTGATTGTATTGGTTCTAAGAAGATCGAGAGAAAATTTCCAACTATGCAACCACCAATGATAATGATAGGGAATAGTATAGACATAAGGAGGAGTATTGTTCTCTTAGACATCATTATTCGTCGTCTACCAAGCCTTTAGCTAATTGTAAATAGTATCACGGTGATTAGGAAATAGTAGAGATTAAAGAGGAGGAGGAGTATTGTTCTCGTAGACATCACTATTCATCGATATCCTCTCATGCTAAAGGGGTCAAAAAAAAAAAAGAATAAAATCCGTTTATTAGCCAAATCCACTTTCGCCTCCCCTCCTACTTCAACCCCTACCATAGCAGAGTGATGTCCCCATTGCAGCAACTAATACCATCATCTCTACTCTACTACTCTTATTATAATACACATATTTACTATCATTCTATTCCATCATGTACTGTGGCGATGAGACTGGAGCATTCATCGGGGATGTAGGAAGTAAGACATCAAGATTTGGATACGGCGGGGAAGATTGTCCCAAAGTTGTTATACCGAGTGCTGCCTATAAATCAATTAGTACTGATGGAAATATTAATACGGTAAAAGGGCGGAAGTATAAGTATTCCGCTCCTGTATCATTAATGCGAATACCTCCTGATAATTGTTTTTCTACAAATGACACCGACAGTGATGTAGGGTTTGTACCAATTTACTCAAGTAAGAACTCCAATGACCATCACCAACATAACATCAGCAATAACATTGGTATGATTCAAGATATTGATGCTTGGGGATCATTATGGGAATATTCATATAGTGCATTATGTGTTCGTGGAAAGGGTAAACACACAAAGGGATACCAGTTTAATAATGAACAAGATTTACAACCACAAGGTGCTTCAAAATCATCATCTCAAACAATATCAACACAGTCAATTAATAATATTGATGTACCTATTGATCATCCTTTATTGGCAGTGGATTCTACTAGTAGGACTATACCTACAAAAGAACAGGAAAAACAGAGATCACAAATGTTGGAGGTATTATTTGAATCTCTATCTGCACCAGCGAGTTATATTGCACCTACATCAATGTTGTCCTCATTTGCATATGGTAGACAAACTGCATTAGTAGTTGATATTGGACATTCTGGAAGCAGTGTAACTCCAGTGGTGGATGGTTATTGTTTGAGTAATGGTAGTGTGAGAAGTGGCAGAGGTGGAAAATGGTTGGGAGATGTACAACAAAGTGTTTTGGAGGGTGGTTGGGATGTGAATGGATCAGTAATAAACAAATGGAATGGATGGGGCGATAGTAGTGATGAAGGAAAAGCTGGTGTACCGCCTTGTCTAAATGGAGGAGTTGTTCCACGATATCTTCTTCGATCTGCTACTCCTCAAAACAAATTGCAGCTGTTGAAACAATCATCCTTTCACTCCATGGCTACACAAGAAGTCATGTATGAGATGATGACGTCATCTCACATACTACCACTTGTTACCAACAACAAAAAAGAATCAGCAATACCCTTTTGTGGGTATGGCGAAGGCGGAGATAGTATGGCAGTTGATATTGATGTTGACAACATGGCAGAAGAAAAGAAAGACGAGGATGGAGACGAGAGTACAGGATGTTATATATTGCCAGATGGTACCAAGGTTGATTTGGCAAAATCAAAGGCTGGTCAAGACTTGTGTCGACTACCAGTAAGTTCATGTTATGTGTGCTTTTCTCTCAATACAGTGCACATATCTTATACATCACTTTACTTCTCTCTCGACACTCTAGGAATTACTCTTTTCAGAGACTTTGCCTTCATTCATACAGCCTCCAGAGACTGACGACATCAGCATTTATTCGAACAACATCTTGCCTCTTCAAAAACTCATTCACAAGTCACTTACTGAGATATTGGATATTGACTTGCGGAAAGAGCTCTCGTCAAATATCATTCTCACTGGAGGGGTATCTCTCTTTCCTAATCTAGACAAACGGTTATCACTAGAACTAGGGGAAGTTCTTCCATCGTCAAATAAGTACAAAGTCGTTGCAAGTAAAAGTACAGTTGAGAATAGGTACAGTGCCTGGATTGGAGGAAGTATACTGTCGAGTTTGGGGAGCTTTCAACAGGTGAGTTTAAACTTTCTAGTTGTCATAATACTATTTTCTATGCTTTTAATGAACTAATCTCTTTATCGTTTTGACTCTTAGCTTTGGTTGAGTAAGAAGGAGTATGAGGAGTGCGGAGCAGTGTTAGGACTTCAGAGGTTTGGTTCATGAATGATATCAAGAATGTTCAATCTGAGAGTTATGTAAACACGGAGCCTAAAATAAAGCATTATTAGTCAGAAGAAGATACCTGGATAAGTCGAATTACCTTATACCTAGACCGGAAGGGTACATTGCCACTCATGCCGTCTATCACAGCAGAAGAAGTGATCTATATCTCTCTATCTTTTCACAACCAACTTTCACCGCCTCGAATCGGTCTCAAGAAGTAAGTGCTACCTACAAAGATACCACGAGAGTATGGAGTTTTCATTTTTCACTGCAGCCTGCACAAAATAACTTGCTAATTAGATACTGAATTCCTCAAATCGTATGCTCGACGGCTATAGATAAACCGCCGCTGCACACTGCAATTAATACATAGTTATATTCGTAGACCGGTTTATTGAACGTTCTTCTTACTGCTGTTGTTAACTAGAGTCTACTAAACAACTCCACAAAATAAAATAGTTACCACAAGCCGTAAGCCTTGGACAAGGCATAACATTACTTCTAAACAACTTAAATCAACTTGCTATAGTTGTTAATTACAGTTATTGTGGTTTCTGAATTGGTTGATTTTACACTACAGATATTATGGATAAATTCCTAAAGAATCTCGGCGGTGGCGGAGATAATAGTAACAAGAAGAAGACAAACAATAAGAAAGATGCAGGTGGTTGGAAGGGAGGTTCCGGGGATATGTCCACCATTAACAAGAAAAGTAATCAAAAGATTGGTAATAGTAATAACAAGAAATCTACAAGTTCGAAAAGTAGTTCATCCAAAAACAATAATGTATTCGCCGATGCAGGTAAGAACATCAATGAAGCATTAGGTAAGATTGATCTCTTTCAACAGAATAAGAACAAACCATCAAATCAGCGTGGCGGTGGCCAAAGTTTGGGTGGTAGTAAACCGGGTATTGTATTGTCAATATGTTTAGATCAACCTGGTACTCTGGGAATTGAAGTTGAAAAGAGAAGAAACTCCGAATCAACTGCAATAATATCAAAAGTTGTCCCAAACTCACAGGCCGACAAGGCTGGTTTAAAGCGTGGTGATATAATATGCCATTCTCAATCAAATGGAGAGCATGAAATACGATATGACCAATTCTTGGCCATTGCTAAGAGTGGTAGAAGACCGCTAAAGTTTGATATAAGGAGGATTGAATCTTCAGTACTTACTAGTGAAGCCAATACAACAAACACAAGTACGGGAGGTAGAGTTAGCGCCGATGCATATGCACGCAAACAAGCTGTTATAGCCGCAGCCGAGGCAAGGGAGAAAAAGCACAAGGCTAAACTAAAACCTATACCAAAAACTGAAAAGAAATACGACGGGTTACGACCAGAACAGAAGATATATGAGCATACACAAAGGATTGATTCGTCGGCAACACGCCGTGCAGTAGCAGAAGTCAAACAAGCTGAACAGGCTGATACAGCTAAGTTAGGATACAACCCCTATGAAGCAAAAAATATGACATCAGGTCAAGCACGAACAGCACAGGTAGCTATGGTGGCAGGAGAAATTGATGCTAATAATGCACCAACAAAGATGAGCGGAGAAGGTACCGCTGCGGCCGCATCATCCCATCCAGGAGAAGTGTCTAAACCAAAAGACCCAACAAAACTTTCTCCTGAGTTTGAACAAACCTTCTCCACTCTTGTGACTTCGAATTCTGATAATGCAGCGGTGTTAAAATCATTGGGTATTATGCGCAAGTTAATCAAAAATGCAGTTACAAAGGGACAAACAGGAGACGATGCAACATCTTCAAAATTTCGACGTGTTCGTCTTTCCAATCCAAAGATAAAAGAAGCAATTACTGATAAATCGGGAGGATTAGAGTTGATGCTTTCCGTGGGTTTTGTTTTAAGCGAGAACGACGAGGACGGTGAGACGTATCTAGTATATCCTCCAGGAGATAATGGTCCAAGCTGGTTAGACGGTGCCTTGTCTGCAATGGAATCATACGAGAATGGTGGATCGTAACAACTTGTACCTGAATAGTACAATATGATAAAGAGGTAACTGAATATAAAATATGAACAGATGGTGTATATAATATTTATGTTACACATGTACACATTCTAATATCAGAAAACTGAATACTTTTCTGATCAAATGAGGTTGTATCTCTTGACCAAACTAAGAACAACCTTCTTCCTCTGCAATACTTATGTAATACACTGTTCTACGTCTACAATGGGACAACTAAAACCTTCTATTTCAAGTGCACAGCCCACCACTATACCTAATTCTCCTTATCAATCTCCTGTTTACCAAAGACTCGTAGCATCAATAATAATCCAAATATCATCATCATGAGACTGTAAGTCATGATAACCTTGGGGGCGTTTTGTTCACCATAACACAGAGAAGATCTTGCCTTCAGCATCTTGTAAACAATGAAATGTTCTGGTTTCATAATAGACATCGCAAGGAACAGTGCCCCTATGATTAATATAACTAATCCAATGTAATTAAAGTCATATTTTTCAGTATGTGTGATTCTCTTTTGAGTTCACGGCTAACTTTGATTTGCTCGGCTAGCCTGTTTGAACAGTAGTCTCTTCTATATAATTATACTTTAACAGCATTGTATTCCAGCAACAAGAAGTCAATAATATGATATTGATAGTTAGTTCCAGGAAGTTTCAAATGAAACTTTTAGGTTTGGGATAAGTTTCAAATATTATGTGATGAGAAGAGTATTTAGGTAGGCAGTAAGCTATCATTGTATCAACTAGAAAGAAGTTGATATATACCTACTTACTACTGCTATCGCTGCTAAGTAAGTGGGCGTTGATATTAACTTACACAGGCAATTGAATCAGGACTCAATTTCAATGAAGAGAGGCATGAAGAGTGCACCATTGTTTTATCATACCACACAGGCACAAGCTCAAACAACTAACATATTACTTTGATCTTCTTATTAGGTAAATATACATCAGTCTAGTAAGAAACTAATATGGATCTACCTTCAACCCTGTCAAAAGATAAGCAGCAGCCCAACAAGAGGAGCCGCCGACAGAACCGGAGCAAAAACAACAAGATCTCCTCTACTTGTCTAATTTGCCAGTCATCATTCCTTTGTAGTAGGAACTATAAAGGTCAAAAGGTATGTCGTTTAATTTTGTATAATAATATGCAAAATATTTGTTGCATGATGATACTCGTTACTCACTTCATCTGCACATATCACAACACATATCTTATGATGCTTATATGAATTATTAAGTTCGCATGTTGGGATTGTCGTATGAGTTCTGCTGCATTGGAGTTAGGATTTACATGTCCGATTACGAATACGATAATGTTTAGCCCGACAACTGCAAGTGATGGTCAATGTTACGAACGTCATGCTATTCAAGTTTGGATCGCAACGGGTGAGTGTTGGTATAAAAAATACATATCAATGCAACAAACCATAATGATATTATTGTGGTTTGTTAATATCTCTCACCAATGTATATTCTCATGTCTCTTTAGCCGTGGATAATGAAAAGCAACCACTCAGTCCGGTTACTGGGCATCCTTTACCTAATCTTGTGCTACGGGTAAGTCATATGTATTATGTTTAAAACTTAGCATATAAATATTGTGTCTTACTTCTGATATTTATTCATACTCTTCTCTCAGGCTGATAAAGAGAGGCTCAAAAAGATTGAGGAGTTTGTTGTCAAGAACAAGTTGCAATCACATCCTGACCGAATCAAGCCTCCAACTAGTAAAGAAGTTCAGCAACGGCAGACAGATATCAGTAGTCAAGCAGCAACATGGCTCACAGAAGCCACGCCAGGAAAGGGAGATAGTGGAGATGATACTAATCTGGAAGATATGGCTCAGTATGCCACGCTATCAACGAAACGCCGAAAGGAAGAGATTGCCGCCGGAGCTGACATTGTACTCGTTATTCGAAGCACAAGGGATCTCCGCGGTTTACTCAGAAGACTGGATTGCGTTGATAAGAAGGATACTTTATCTGAGGCAATTGGTAATGCGGTTGATTATCTCTCGTCACAAACGATCAATGAATGCTTTTATATTTGTAAGGAACGAAACCGTATTGTACACGATGCTAGTGCTGGCGATGAGTTGCGCAATGTTCAGATGTTTAGAGGGGCAGTGAGGAGGGTGACGCGAGACATCCAAGATCAGTTAGATGTCCAAGACGTATACAAAACGGCCCAGTACAATCATGGTGTAGATCTATTCTACAAGGGGGAATATCCACAAGCAATTAAGACTCTCATGAGCTTTGTCTCCGATGTTGATTCTGAGTTTGACAACGAGATAGTAAAGAAGGCCAAAGAGTTCATACTCAAATCGAAGCAGAGACGAGATGATCGGCTGAAGGCAGATAGAATTTACAAGCGTTTGGATGTCACAGACGATGACTTAGATGGTGACCAGAAGGACATTGATCTTGCATATGAACTCTATGAGAAACTTTCTAATGATGTTGAGGTGAAGGAAGACTGTTATTGCTTGGTAATGAAAAGGTTCGGGCGCCTATTGACAGACGAAGACAGTATTGAATGGTTTACAAAAGCTCTTGATAAGAATCCCAACTACATTCCTGCGTTGACCCACAGAGCTAGGGTATTCAAGAGATTGGAAGACTATGAGAAAGCTGCGATTGATTTCGAGCATATTGTATCAATCTTTACGGAGAAGAATTTGGCAGTGCCGAAAGATGTGAGGAAGGATCTGAACACATGCAAAAAGCAAACAGACCCTCTTCATAAGACTGGCCACTTGAAAGAGAATGAAATTGACTCATTGATGGCACAGTTTGGATTAAATTGAGCACCATTCTAAGGTAATAATAGTTATATATGAAGGTAGTGAATATATGGTTCTATACTTATTCATTATCCTTTGAACCACTTCGGTTTGCCACTTCCCTTCTTTGTATCATCTTTGTTGCTGTCTCCGCTGCTACTCTTCTTGCCCCCAAAGAGACCAGGTTTCTTGCCTAGCATCTTTTGCATCATCAATTCCTCCTTTGATGGACCTCCTCCTCCATTATTATTTGTGCCGCCATTTCCCTTGGCACCTGATGCTGCCATCGATGGCTTTTGCTTTACGATAGGTTTCGCATCTGGAAAAGCGGCAGCACTATTGTTTCCACCACTGAACAATTCATCTCGTAAATATGAGTCGCTAGGAGATCCACCTACTTTCCAACTAACATGGATCTTAGCAGCTGGGACAAGTTCTTCCTCGTCCAACCTCTTCGTATTGTCCAACAATCGACGAGGTGGTGCAACATACAAATCAAAGTCGAGAGACTCTACAAGGGATGGTTGAAATGCTGATTTGATTACTGATCGAATGGATGATACCTTTTCTCTTGGAAGAAACTTTGCATGAAGATTTGTACCGTCTGGAAAGTTGACACGTATCTGAGCATGGGAATAAACCTTTGCTTTCTTCATCTTCTCAAGATCTCTCATTGCCTTGGTAGTGAAACCACCCTCTTCCCTCTTCTTTCGTTCTTCCTCCATTCGTTTCATTCGAGCTGCAACTAATGACGAATCAGTCTTGCCACCACCACTACTGCTAGCTGCAATTCCCCTAGTTTCCTTTGAAGCTGAGCCACTTCCTGCTCGATAAGCCACCAATCCTCGATCACTTTCAATATCTTGCATTTCCCTTTCTAATCTTTCTTTCTTGGATTGTAAATTCTGCAACTGACGTTCAGTGCTTGACAAACCGGCTTCTGCATAGGGATCCGGAGCTCCCATTGCTGCACTTTGGATATTATGTGAGTGTGTTTTGTATACATTGAATTGAGAAGATGGTCCCCGTGAGTTGTTATTGGGTCTACTTGACGAGGTAGATGTTGAAGATGGCGGATGAGCAAGAGTAGAAGCAGGAAGTGTCTCCTTGATCTTTGGTACTGGAGGTAAATCATTTCCATTCATATTCAAATCTCCGACTGCTGAATCTATCAGCACTTTACGTCCCCTAAGCAAAGTCTCTTTTGATTCATTCTCGGGTATCAAAACCAATGTCTCGGGTGTCTGTCCTCCCAATGCAGGATATTTGGGTATAAATCCAATGGAATATAAAAAGTCAAATCCACCTGTGCATCTACCAACCTTCTTCTCAATTGCCGCATTGGCACATCGAATTGACCGTACTTTTGGTTCATTGGGACGTGAAATGATATTATCAATAATCTTTAGTAGTGTGTTTAAACAATCTTTAGTTGATGCATCAAAGTTTGATTGAAGGATGTGTTTCCATGCATCTTCTGGTGTCACAACTTTATTGTTGATTGTTGGAGTTGGAGGAGCGTCTCCATCAATATCCATTGGTTGTTCGCTGGTGGTAGAAGCAGGAGGTACACTGGCTGCGGTAGAAGGTGCAGTAGTTGTTGACCTTTCATCAATTTGCATAGCATAAGGTGCAGAAGGTGCACCAGATTGAACTACTTGAGGTTTGATATTCAACGAAGATGCAGCGGAATCTATAGCCTTCTTGACAGGATTACTCGGCTGCTGTACACCATTATTACCACCGCCACCACTACCAAGATCTAAAGTCAACACAACACCCGCACTTCCATCATCTCCATCTAACATTTGTCTCAGAGTTGTTGTATCCCAATCTGACTGATTAACTATTTTGCGAAGACATACTAATGAGGCATTGGAATCATTAGCAAATAACGCCGGGGGTAACCCCGATTCTAATCTAAGGATAATCTCAAGTAACGTCGATTTACCATTAATTGGTGTAGGTTCTGTTGGTACCGTCAACCGTGCTCCAGACCAACCGCATTTTACTAACACTCTAATGGGAGAAGTAGACTTTAACTTTTTAGTATTCTTTGGATTACTTTTACCGTACATTGTGTTTCTTTTGTTATTATTATTATTGTTTGAGTTATTTATTGTTTTGTTCATTAATATATAATATTATGACCGATGTATATACCAGTACCAATATTATGTATATTAATTCCCAAGCCAAATATATTATGCTGATAACACTTGTGTAGTTTAGTCGTTGACAACTACAGTTGAGTAAAAACCTACCAGCTTGCCTGACACACAACCAAACAAGTATACTGCGCAACTAATTATTCTACCAAGTACAATACTAACACCGAGTGAGTTGCAATTATATCCCGATAGCAATAGTGAAATCGAAATGAATCGTCTCAAGCCGAAAAAAAATGCTTTGGAGGATACCAAGGTCCACTACCAAGCTAGAGGTCTTCTCTAAATCATCAGCTTCCTTCAGTGACTCTAGGACCTATATGTATACATGATATATCTATGATCATTATATTATATTTATATGGAATTGCATTATCTATATCATATCAAGCAAGCAAAGAGCAGTATGCAGAGTGAAGCTGTCAATATGTGAGATCCTCCACTCTCTTGAACACCATTTCCTTCCAATGGTATTAATGTTTCATCACTTGGATCATTATTTTGCACACCAGGATCATTCATGAACCATGTATTATCAACGGGCTGTATTGTTGGTGTTGGATTATTGTTTAATATACCATCATCTTTGCAAGATACCTCAAATGCCCAAGTGCATTCTCCAAGGGTTACATCATATAGAAGACCTGCTGAACAAGATTGCTGTGATACAATGTTGCCATTTGAACATTCAACATACTCTTTACATTCATTGACAGTAACGATACCTAATGCAAGTCCAGAACAAACTGTAGTTTGTGAAGATATTTCTGATTGCAGAGGCACTAATGGTGAAGGCACATTAGATTCAGTTGGTGCACTTGAAGTTGGTTTCCCCGTTGGCTTCCGTGTTGGTCTATTTGTTGGCATCACAATGTCTTTGATTGCAAACACATCATTGAGTATCATGTAAAAGTTTGCTTTCCTCTCATCTGCAAATCGAGGTTCACCAAACTCTGAACATCCGTATTCGTGACAACCTCGAGCTAGTATTCTATTAGTACTCTCTATGAAGCGATCATCTTGCATACCTCCATCAAAAAAACTGTATAGTTCAGTCTCATAATTCCAGCCATTTTTGTTGTATCTTTGTATTCTGTCGGCCCATTCAAACATTGCAGTTGTCCACTTTACTTCTTCTCCTAATGAACTTGAACATGTTGCTTCTGGATCACGGCAAAAGTCAATGGTTGGGTACAGACTTTGTCTTCCTTCTCGAGCTGCAGCGGCGCCCAAGTAGTAATTCAACTTGCCTATGTTACAAGTACCACGAGTTAAGAGTACCCCCCTTCCCCAATAACAACAACCCTCTATATCAATTCGACCAACTGAGTTAGCATATGGAGAATTGGTAACTTCTTTTCCAGTATTACTATCCCAGTATCCACTGAATGGATACTCATCAGTCTTTGGTCTACACTCAAGTGGCGGTGGCGATCTTGCTCCTGTACCAGCATCAACTGCATATATCTCCATGCTTGTGTTGACCTCACATGATTTCTTGGGATTACCACAACTCTCATCCTGGTAACTTCTTCCTTCTTGGCCACAAGAATTGCTTATTGAATGTCTTCCTGCTACTTGTTGCCAATTTAGTTCATCACAAGTATCATCTCTTATTGCCTCTGTCATGGCATTGGCTAAGAACGCCGCTAAATTGACTAATCCAATTCGAAACTTTGATGGATCAGAATCCCATAACCAAAACTTGAAGTCATCTGCTCCGAACCCTTC
>Ga0214477_100797_pt1 | contig 19719 bp, 17 predicted proteins | sample M1_20Mar14CPVII9_FD_165058 | JGI IMG/M metagenome (GOLD analysis project Ga0214477, IMG submission 165058) | Marine eukaryotic communities from Monterey Bay, California, United States - M1_20Mar14CPVII9sort6BwellC16 | ecosystem: Environmental > Aquatic > Marine > Unclassified | place: USA...
AACGACAATGAGACCTATACCATTATTTCAAAGAAGAAGTGGTAGATTAGGGAGTAATACTATACATCCTTCATCGCCCAAGCAATTTGGTTGGTTTCAAAGAGAGTTGGAAGCTGATGTTTATGACAACAATAACAACAGTAATGATAGACAATTTAGAAGAAGGAGAAGAAGAAGAGGACCATGGGGTTGGTTAAGGAGACAACAAGCTGCATTAGAACATGAATTTGATAATAGTGAAGATGAAGGAGATCATAATATTGAGGAGAATGTATTGCTAGATACCTCTTCATGTTCAGATAAAAATGGACACTACATAATGACTCCTGATGTTTCAGAGTATGACCGAGCATTGAGTAATGCAGAATCCAATGTTAGGATGACACAGAATAATAACATCTTTGGCAATAATAGAAGAGACAGAAGAGGTATCCTTGCCTTGCCGATAGTACGACCATTTCTCCGAGAAAGATCATCTCCAAGAGGATATATGGATAATACTGATATATTAGAAGACGATGATGACAGAGGTGAAGATGACAAACCATCTAGTCAAGATCATGCTGCAATGAAACAATCTATTACACAGGGCATAGTAGGTACAAACTGTACTTTGAATCTTGATGCAAATGATGTATTGGACATTGACGACCAGACATCAAATAGTCGCCCTCCCAACCTGATAGAAAGGATATTCATAACAAGATTCCTACAAAGTCCCGAGGGAGAAGATAATAGAAACGATTTAAGAAAGATACGACAATTGCATCGCTTGCTCAGAAGAGAGAATTGGAATCTAGCTACAAATCTACTTGAAACAAACCCAGAGCTAGCTCGAAGATGGCACAATGTAGATCGTTTGTATGGCGGAAGGTACGATGGCGAAGCTCTTCCTATTCATGCAGCATGCGCATTACACCCACCTTCGTCTTTTGTCAAGATGCTCGGTAACCTATATCCCGAGGGACTGCTTGAGAAAGATAAGGCATTCGGTAGGTTGCCACTTCATGTAGAAAGTCCGCGTTTGTATTGTTTTATCTGCGACTTTAAGTGTTCAGTATGAAGTCTCAGTGATTTGAATACTTCTGTGAACTTTGTATGCCTTTATTTGATTTCTTTTACATCCCACATGCACTAACAAATGTTAATATCATCTCTCTTCATCTTCATAACTTGCCAAACGCGCATCTTCCAGGCCTGTAGAAGCCTTGCAGATTCAAGTGTTATTCGAGTTCTTTGTGAAATGGAACCACAGTGTATAGACGCAAGAGATAGTCTGAAGAGAGTACCGCTGCATTACCTAATCAAGAACTATACAACTTTTGGTGACGACAATGATGATATACCTAACATTGATGAGGACGATGAAGAAGATTCAGATACAAAAGATTCCGATAGTGGCGATGATACAAATGTGAATAGCGACGAAGACGGGATGACTGCAATGCTTATCATTATCAAATCTAATCCAAACTGTCTAAATGCTGCTGATCATCGAGGCTGGCTTCCCCTACATGTTGCCTGTAGCTGCTCGTCTCGAAAGGGTATGCTGCGTGTTCTGCGACTACTATTGAAAGTTAAGCCAGAGAGCATTAATAGTAAAACAGACAAGAAAAGTGATGTATTTGATTGTGTCAATATGGCAGGTAAACATCATCCTACAAAAGATGAGACAATTGCTATATTGAAAGAGGCAAAAAGCTTAGTAGACGATGAAGAAAGAGGGAGCGCTAGTGAGGATACGGGAGACAACGTTTCCAACTCGAGTGATAGCAGTGTTAGTTCACAAATCAGTGATGAACACGATGATAATAGTGATGACAATGGGGATGAAGATGACTCGTTGGAAGACTCCCTCTCTAATCCCCAAGCACAAGTAGTTGATTTGCTCCTGCCAGATGAAGAGGCACTAAGTCAAAAACAATTTAGTAAAGAGTCCGAAGATAGAACGGAATCATCTCGTGGAGAGTTACCGAAGGAGGCACACTGCCCTGAAGCAGTTCTAATAAACATATAATCCAAAGATATCTATATTGAATATCACCAGTGAACGATAAAGTATATACAAATCATAGTTGAAGGGTAGTTCCTGTATCAAAATTTAGCTTATATCAGAGAGTATGTGCATGAAAAATGTATCTCCAAGCTAGAAGTCTTTCGAGAATCAATCTAGAAACTCATTAAACCAACGGTAACAATAGCAAAAGCGGCTGCCAATGATTTGATAGCTCCAGAAGACATAGTATCAGACTTTTCCGTAGCTTCGTCGTCCTTCATCATGCCTTCGTCCTTGTCTTCCGAATGATCGTCCTCTCCATGATCATGTCCTTCGTGGTCATCCTCATCCTTCATCATCTCCTCATCAGTTTCTGCCATATCAGTTGGTGGAAGAATAACTGAATCAATCACATGGATAACACCATTACAAGCTTGGACATCAGCGATGACGACATTGGCATCGTTGACTTTCACACCATCATCAAGGTTGATCTCAACATCGGCTCCATTGACAGTTGGTACGGGTCCATTGACTAGGTCAGTACTTTCAACCTTGCCGGCAACGACATGGTATGTTAAGATGCTTGTTAATGCGGGGATATCTTCTAGTAGTCCCTCGACGGTTCCCTCGGGAAGTGCAGCAAAGGCCTCGTCAGTGGGGGCTATTTATGAAGGGAGAGAAGATATATGTATATGAGTGACACATGATATGAGCTAAATACGACAGTTAAATACATCCCACTTACCAAATACAGTGAAGGGTCCATCTCCTGAGAGAGTACCGGCCAAATCAGCGGCAGTTACGGCAGCAACTAAGGTATTGAATGATCCATTACCCACGGCTACATCAACAATCGTTCCTAAATCACATTCGGATTCCTCGGGTACAGGTGCAGCCTCGGGTGTTGGGGGCATAAGCACAGCATCAATCACATGAATAACACCATTACAAGCTTGTACATCAGCAATGACAACATTGGAGTCATTGACTTTAACACCATCGTCAAGATTAATCTCAACATCGGCTCCATTTACCGTTGGAACGGGACCGTTAGTCAAATCACCACTTTCAACCTTGCCTGAAACAACATGGTAGGTTAGGATGCTTGTTAATGAAGGGATATCTTCTAGTAGTCCCTCGACGGTTCCCTCGGGGAGTGCAGAGAAGGCATCATCAGTGGGGGCAAATACAGTGAACGGTCCATCGTTTGATAGAGTTTCCACTAATTCAGCGGCAGTCACTGCAGCAACTAGAGTTTCAAATGATCCATTACCCACGGCTACATCAACAATTGTACCCAAATCACATTCCTGAGCAGTAGAAGTAGAGGCGATGGCAAAGGCCGAGATAAAAGCAAGCTTGTTAAAGATCATGATGATGATATTGATATGATATGGTCGTCGGAGAGTTTAGTAGAATTATGAGCTTTGCACACGGAGTTTATCATGGTATGAGGTGACTCATCATTGAGTATACGTATCAGTACTCTTTGACACGACCCTTTGTCCTATTATTTCTTTTAGCGTGCTTCTATTTGCAATAGATGTAATGACATCATCCTGCGTCATCGTTGGCCGAGAGGTTTTTAGGCGAAAAAGGATACCTGAGGAAAGGATACGGCCATGTGAATAAAATAAACCGGTGGAGATAGGAAATGACGCAGTACCGATAGTAGCCATTCTATACTACTTAGATCTTTGGCACAATAAATAAAGAAAACAATAAGCTTTCCTAATGTTGGTAGAGTAGTAGGGTTGCTTTCAATCTAGCAATGTTAAAAGCTTCATAAAACAATCTCACAAAAATTGAGTGTTTGCAATACCTAACACATAAAATTAATATCAGCAACACAATAAACATCAATACAATACAACACAACACAAATGTCAGCTATTTACAATATATCGCATGAATTTTGTGATGCTGATGCATTACATGCTGAAATTACTAATGCATCATCTCTCGAACTAAATAAATTCTACAAAGTATGTCCAGGTTTACGAACTAATATTGAAGATGGATCTTTTGCTCCATTAGGTCAACCACGTTGTGGTGACGGATCAAATTATTCCTTCTTGGTATCACGTCCAGAAAAGTTACCAGAAGGAGGAGAGAAGATACTAATTGAATTGTCTGGGGGGTGAGTAGTCAGTATGAAGACATATATTATGTTTCTATATTGATATCTCTTCTAACAACATCAAATTTCAATCTATATCTCAGTGGAGCTTGTTGGGATAGTCTTACTTGTGCACTACAGACAAGTTTCCTATCATTTCCTAGCTGGTATTCTTCATTTGTCGGAACTAGGTGAGTTGTTGTTTCACTCAACACATCTTTCATTATGCACATCATATGGTTACTAATGAAATCACATATATTATAGCTGCGGACAATGGGAAGATATGCTGTTATGTAATAAAAAAGTAGGGGAAACGGATTTCTCAGAGTATACCAGTGTCTTCATACCATATTGCACTCAAGATATACACTTTGGAGACAATAAAGAGACATCATATGGTGTGCAACACGTCGGAGCGCACAACATCTTTGGTACATTGCAATGGATTTTTGAAAACTTTCCCAATCCAGAGAGTATCTTTATAACTGGCTGTTCAGCTGGAGCTACCCCACTTCCAGTGTTGTACGATTTAATCAATACACACTATAACAAAGATGGAGGAGACAATTCAGTCAACATTGATGTCGTCGCTGATTCATCTGTGTTCTTAACGCCAATAAGCTTTATGAAGAACTACCTGTCGACTTGGAACATTGATACAATATTAGATAAGATTGATTTTGACTTTGAGGAGTACAGATTCAATGAAAGTTTTCCATCTGCAGTGTTAGATCATGTTCTTGAAAGGAGTAAAAAGACGGATGACATAGCCTATGTCTCTCATGATGCTGACGGGATATCTCTTTATTACTACAAGATTATGAGTGAAGGAATTAACGGATTGTTTGGTAGGGATAGAGGGTTATCATCTGCAGAACAGGACATGTACAAAATGAGTAAAGTGAGACCGTCATCGCACCGGAAAATGAATGATGAAGAATCTGATCCCGTCCTTATCAAATGGTGGCAACAGATGAATAATAGTATGAATCTTGCAGAATCAACACACATTAACTTTGATTCATTTGTTATGGAAGGAGATGGTCACTGTAGCTTCGGGTTGAATGTACCGCTAGAGTATGAAGGATTCAAAGACTGGCTTGCAAATCTATTAGATGAAGACAAGACAGAAGCTGACATACCAACAGCGCAATCTACACCAACAGATACCATATCAGCAAGTTCTAATACTGATACATTACCAACAACTAATGCTTCAATGGTAGATACAACGCCTAGTAGTGAGGCAAACGACATGTCGGCAGCAGCAGGACAAGTATCCTCAAGCGTTTGTATCTTGGTAATGTGCTTCTTGTTGTCTTGGAAACTATTGATATCTCACAAGTGAAGCAAACAAACGGGGCAGGCGCCGAGGAGGAGGATTAGCTCTCGGTACTTGATGATTTGTCTGTTTTCTTGGAAACTATTAATAACATATAGGTATAGCCTGCATATGTATATAGTATATGTTGTAGATAATAAACTAGTGAATGTATACAGAGGGAGTAGTAGGATCTCAAGACAAAGAGCTTTATCTCTCTTGTTTAGTCTCGGACTCGGATACGAGAGACAAAATTGTATCCAAAGTGGAATATCCTAATTTTGAGAGGCATCAGATGGCTCATAGAAGGGAGGAAGTTATTGAGTGTGGAGTTAGCATCAGAGGATGATAGACATACTATTTTATTGAGTTTAGTGATATGTTGTTCTTTACTTTATTGCTCGGTAGTATTATTGTGAGTTGCAGTGATGCATTCACTTGTATAAATCTTTCTTGTTGCAGAGATGTCGACAGATTAGCTTTCAACAGATTAGCTTCAACCACAATAAGTGATACAACAACCACCGCTGAGGATATATCCAAATGCACAGTGGTAGAATTGAAAGATAGATTGAGGGAGGTTGGTTTGACAGTAGGGGGACGAAAGAGTGAGCTAATTGAAAGATTAAATGATTATTATTCGCAGACTCCAGTAAATGAAGAGGAAGAACAACAACAAGTAGAAGGAAAGCACAACGATGAAATGGTATTATCCGATGATACTACCGAAGAAGACTTATCGAAATTAAATGTTGCAACTCTCAAAGATCATTTGAGAGATATGGGGTTACCAGTTGGAGGACGTAAAGTTGAATTAATAGAGAGATTGCAAAACGCAAAGGAAGAAGATATATTGAAAGAGCGTCTCAGAAGTTTAGGACTTCCAGTTGCAGGTAGGAAAGAGGAACTACTTGAAAGACTACAAGAAGCATCAGTTGTAGATGATGATATAGTTGCGAGTGATATAATAGATGCAGCAAATGATAATGAAGAAGTGGATGAAGTGGAAGATACAAATTCAGAATCAACACTCTTGGATATTCTTGATGAAATCTTGATTCATGACGATGAAGATTCGGTTGCCCTTACCGACGATGATTATGAAGAACTAAACTTAAACGATGGAGCCCTTCTTGTCTCTCGGGAGACAAGAAGGGCTAAGCGTAAGAAATATTGGAAGGCACAAGTAGTATATGAATTACTGAAGGAGAATAAATATGAAAAAGCAGTCAAGAAGGCGGAAGAGATGATATCATCTCTAGAAAGAATGTCCAAAGAAGAAGATGATACTGAATATCTCCCCGGTGAGAATGAATATACATTACTAATAGATACTTATTCAAAGGTTGGTACATTTGATGCAATTCATAAAGCCGAGGCAGTGATTGATCATATATTAGAGTTATCAAATGACCAATCAAATACATCTGCAAGTATTAAACCCACTGCAAAAATGTTTAATGCATTGATATCGGCGTGGGCGTCAATCAGTACAACTGAATCTGCCGAAAAAGCTACTGCAATACTGGATAAAATGGAGTATCTGCAACAATTCGGAGGGACCGTTAAACCAACGGTTCATTCCTATTCAATCACTATATCGGCATGGGGAAAGTGCCATTCAGAAGCTGCAGCAGAGAATGCTGAAAATATACTGAACCGTCTATTTGAGAACTATGATAAAGTATTGAAAAGTGATGACGATCAGAGTCATTATGCAGAAAAGTTGACGCCTAATGGTATCGTCTTCAACTCTTGTATTGACGCATGGGCAACAAGTGGCAGTAACTCTGGAGAGAGGGCAGAAGCTCTTCTTCATCGAATGGAAGTATTGTCAAGGTTGGACGAGTATGATGTCAGGCCTGATACGATCTCTTTTAATACATGTATCAAAGCATGGTGCAACAGCAATAGACCAGACTGTGCACTCAAAGCCGAGGATGTGTTAGCGAAGCTTGAGAAACACCCAGAGTATCCTAAACGAGCTGGAGGTACGCTGAAGGTGAGGCCAAATAGACTCAGTTACAACACATGCATAAATGCTTGGGCCAAGAGTCAACGACCAGAATCTGCAGGCAGAGCGGAGTCCATTCTCTCAAGAATGATCCAGTCCTTCAAATCAGATGCATTTTCAACAATAACTCCAGACTCTCATACCTTTTCGAGCGTCCTAAATGCATTAGCCAAGTCTCGGAATACAAGGTATAAAGCAACAAAGTGTAAGTCAATATTAATGGCAATGATTGAGCTCCATGAGAATGAAGGAAGTCGTGACACACAGCCAAACATTATATGCTTCAATACAGTCTTAAACGCCTGTGCTTTCTCAGCAAAGGCTGATGAAGCTGAGCGTAGAAAAGCTCTTGCAGTGTCAGTAGAAATCTTCAATATAATGAGACAAGGGAAGTACGTGTCACCTGATGCACTGTCCTATGGGAATATGCTGAAGTGCTGTGCAAATTTAATGCCTCCTGGTGAACAACGTAATGCAATGGCGTCAAGACTATTTGAATCATGCTCAAATGAAGGCTTGGTTGGGGGCATGGTTTTAGATGAAATACGTCGTTGCATCCCGCCTAGAGCATTCTTACCACTGCTTGCAGACTTGGGATATGATAAACCAATACGGAATCGAAAAGCTCATTCTGTAGAGCTTCGAGAGTTACCTCGGAAATGGACACAGAATGTCAAACGCTCAGATATGGCAAGTAGACAAAGAGCTAGCTTTGCAAAGCCAAAGCAACAGACACATGAAAAGAGAAGAGATAACAGACGTCCCAAGAAGATTGAGAAGAAGCCGGTGATTAGACGTCCTGGACTTTTGTTTGAATATTCCTCGTCTGGCAAAGATATGTAACATTAATTGTGTATTTATATATTACTTTTATATACCTATGCAAATCATGCCCCTTTCATATATTCTCCAACTAATTTCAATACTGTGTTCATATCAGCATTACTTCCTAGACCTTTTTCTTTCTTACCGTTCGGCAATAGCGGAGATGTCGTCTGAGATACAAATGCATCTTCACTTAGCCCTGCAATTTCACAAGCTTGATCCAACACTTGCTTATTGAAGTCTACCCCAAGCTCGTTGCTAAACTGCTCAGTAGTTCTTACTGTCCCAAGTCCACAACCCAGTCCTTGAAGCTGCATGCGAACAGCATTCAAAGACTCTTTTCTTTGATTCGCTTTTAAACTGTCAATATCTTCTCTAACTCTCAGCGGGTTGCGCTCCCATTTGTGGTAGCACACCGTCTGAGGAGGAGCATATAGATCAATGCCATGGGTATACAATCTTACTGCCATGGATATCTCCTCACCAAAGAATAAGTGATGATGCTTTTCATATGGGCATATATCAAGGATTGATGAGTGTGAGAAGTTGAAGCCTCCAGCATACAAAAGGCATGGAATATTGTCATTCTCTTTGTCATGTTTATAATCAGAACGAAGTAGTCTACCCTTTTGTCTCAACATGCCATCATTATCAAACTTCGAAGGGACAAGAATAGTTGCCCGAGTCTCTTCCAAAGAATCATATCCTGGAGGGTATGCAGTGAGTACTGACTTATCTGGGTGCTTTGTTTTATTCAATTGTGAGATCATGAATGTATCCCAATTCATTCTGAACCGCATGTGTGCATCTATTTGCAAGACGTACTTTTCTCCTCGGTGTAAAGATTGACCAAGCCACCGAGCGTAGCACGGTCCTGTTGCATGCCTGTAGTCCATTATGATTGTTCGTAACTGCTTCTGATTATTCCATTTCACTGGATCGATTGATATGTCACTACCCTCCTCAGTTGTGAGTTGAGTCACTTCAGCCTTTGAGGTTGTGTCGACTTGAAATACTACTCCAAAGTATACTCGATGAGGATACTGTGCAGTCTCGATCAATGACTTGATTGTTGGCCATGTTTCTTTATCACGGTAAGCTGGGATCAACACTATTATATCATCCTGATTGTCGTCTGATGACATTGGCAAGGGCGTTGGGAGTGCACTTGATTTGGTAGCTGAACTTCCTGCACTGCGAGTTGTTGAGTCGGTGATACATAAACTATCCGGAACCGAGTTTGTACAGTCTACACTTCCATGAATAACTTTTCCATATAACCAAACTGTAATTGCAATCCGATCTCTTCGTAAACTAGGCATGACTTCATGTTCAATCATATCGGAACGAAATACAAGTAATCGATCCGAGTGCGGGGTGATATCAACATGAGTAACAGTATTGCTATCAGTTTCTTGTTTAGATGGCAAGAACATTCGTAATGCACCCCCATCCAATTCACTGTCCCAATCAGAAGGTGTCAAGTAATATACAAAAGTTAATAATCTTTCGGCTTTTGTATGTGTACTATTATTATCTTCTTTCATGCACTTGGCTCCCCGATCACAATGACGAGGGTATCCTGATATACCATCCCCAGGATATTGAGCAACTTGTACTGATGTCAAGCTTGTATCAAACTCAAAGTATCGGATATCAGAAGATTTACCTTTCTTTCCCAAACGATTACATGCTGTACTTTCAATACACCTAATCAACTTTGATAGAAATGGATATCTTTCTGGAAAGGTATCCTCCATTCGTTCATTACGAGATATAAATGCAGATTTGTCACCTCTTATACTACTACTAACAATCACATCATCTGAGTTGTTGTTAGATATCTGACTGTTAGTATCCATGAAGGGATTGGCATTGAAGCTCTGTAGTAAATTGCTCATCTCAATGTCCATTTTTGTTTTCGCGGGTTGTAACTTTCCCTTGGTACCGCGGTCTATATCATCTAACCATCCATTTAATTTTAATTCATTTGATATATTAGATGGATATGTTGGAAAGGCATGGTCGATAATATCATATCCACAAGATCTCTCGTCATCATAATTTTTGTTTTGATGGTGGCCAAGAAGAAGATTGTCTGTTTTCGGCATCCAGCCGTTGATCAAATTATTCGATGCCATCTATGTTACATCAGTTGGTATACAATATGATTTATCAGTTCTATTGACCAATCCAATACGGCACCTCTTTGTGAAAGTTAACACAACAATGCTAGTGTTAGTACTTGCTAGTCTCCAATCGCGTTGTATCGCCATTTCCGTTTTACTCTCATAAATTTGTTGGGCTATGTAGGGCAGGATAATAGTACTGAGCTGATATTGATAATGGAGATATCCGCGGCGGCGGCCCAGTGCCACTATCAAGCAGGTAGATTCGGAGATTCTCTCATTGAGTTGGGAAAATGCGATATATTGTGGGATAAAAGTCACCATAAAATTGTGACACAAGATGTGCACAAAACAGATGACAACAATGAAGATGATAGTATTATCATGGCTGATGATATTAAACCAATAATACCAAACAAGATATCGGGTACCAATTCCACAGCTAGAATTGAGCTTATTGCCTTACCCCCTTTAGCACGGCGTGCAGATATTGCAATGTGTCGTCTCCGCTCTGCCATATCTTCTGGTGTAAGTAATGCAGCTGAAAATAAAGATGCACCAAGTAGCACTAGTAATCATATACCACAACATACCAAATTAGAGAAATCTTTATTCAATTATGCATTAGAAGCCAATACAAATTATCGCCAGGCATTGAAGGGTGCCGCAACATCTCTTGTTCATACATGTAATATGGAATTACAATCCAATAAAACTTCACATGCAAATAATACCAATAATAGTAATCATATAACTATTCAAAAGGCAATGAAATCAACATCAATGGCTATATTAATGGCAGGAATTGCTGCATCTCATTTGTGCCTGTATCATACAGAAAACACTACTCAAAATAAAACAACTCATAGTGAGAATGCATGGAGTGCTTTGGTGGATGCTGCAATATCAGCTGCTAATCTCATGCGTACAAGAAAAGAATGGATGAACAAGATGAACGACAACATGAACTCAAGGACTACTATGGATTTCAACAATGGGGATGTAAAGTTATCAAAACTGGAAGAATCTATTTGCATATTGAATGAAACTTTATGTAGTAGCAACGATGAAAGGGGAAACATGTCAATGAATTCATTTCGATCGGCACTTAAAGTGGCTGCATTAGCCACTGGAAAGTTGATCCTTCCTAATGAGTCAACAACAACAAAGAAGGTTACTTCGTCACCAACAAAACGACAAAGAACTGAAAAAGAAGATATGAATGATGCCTGGAATGTAAAATATTTACACACCAATCCTCAACTTTACTCTTGTGATCGGTTGGTGGATGCACTATCGTTTCATACTGCTTCTTTGAGGTACCCCAACAGTAAAGAGTTGTTTATTGATAAGAGAGAGGTTTGCTTCGATGAAGCCGTGACCTGGGAGAACCAGTCAGGTGCTCTCTATGATACTAATACCGACTCTGATCAACAAGTGGATGTTTGTGCAGGATATGCTTGGAAAGTTCGACATTGTCTGCACGGCTTGGAAATCGTATCGAACCCCCAAGTACCTGGCATTGACGAGCAAAAGAAGAAGGCATCATTAGATGCACTCGAATTATTGGCATCATCTTCATCATCACAATTCGCATGCGATTTACTTGGCTGTATCTATGCTCAGCGGAATGGCTATTCAAGAGCAATGGAGAAGTTTCAGTTATCTCTTGACTTTGGAGAAAAGGGTAGAACAAGCTCGGATGAAGAGATGGATACAGGCTTGGTTCAAAGACGTACTATATTGAACACTGCAATCTGTTTCTTGTCAATGGGCGAAGCCGATGCTCCGTTGGAATTACTACTGCACCTTTGGCAAAGTGTAGAACATCAACATGCTAGTGTTGAAGTTCCCGTGCCTATGGCGTTGCTACTTTCTTCTTCCAGTCACGAAATGAAGAAGTCAGCTCAATCCGAATCAAATCAGATTATGCAAAATCAGCTGCTTTGGCAACTGTTTCATGCATCGTCCATAGCTCAAGATTGGAGCACATGCCTTAGTTCGACAGAAGAATTGATACAAGGAAAGTTATACAACCAACAGCACCACTCCATTGCGCATGTTTTTGCTTTATTGCAATGTCGTCGTTCTGGGGCAGCCAAAGATACTATTCGTACTCTGATCCCGAAACTAAGCAATCAAGAACAGTACCTGCGAGTTGTGGCTGAATTGTATCACGCCGATGCACTCTTGTTGAATAATCAGAGTAATACAAACGGCAACAACAACTTTGATGAAGAGGTAGATCCTTTTGATTGCACCCATCGTGCAACTAGTGCCTTGCAGAATTGCGCTCAGAACAACAGCAGCAATGAATCATTTAGAGAAATACAAGTGACGGTGTATAATGACCAAGGCATAGCGCTACTCATGAAGGATGATTCAGTTGGAGCTCTTCATTGTTTTCGTGAAGCAGCAAAGCTCATACCTTCATCATGTCCCCTATCATGGTTAACCTTGCCAACATACTTTAACCTATCTCTTCTACTACTCAGAGATGGGTATGCAGAGGAAAGCGCCAAGACATGGCTTAATGCACGTGGGTATTTTCCGACATGGCAAGCTGCAACGAAAGGGGATAACGAGGCTCTTCGAGAGCTCAAAAATTTGCGTGTCGTGGCAATAAATAGACATGGCTTACTCATGGCAAAGCGAAGTATGCAAGGAGATATGTGGCAGCAAGAGAATGTGATGGAGTGGGTACCTCAAGTTGCAGAGAGCAGTGAAGTGAATGAGGATTCGACTCGTCTTGGCGGTATTGACGCCTCACAAGTGACAGCGTTGGATGTTGTACTACTGAAGTATGCAGTTACAAGTGCAGAAAGGAAATCGTCGTCTTCTTTTCGGATGAATGTTGGGAATATGTATTAGCATCAATAACCGCAGGGAAGCAATAAATCTAATTCATAAATCCTAGTGTACCATACATCTACATATAAACCCGCTTCACTTCATCTTCTTACTTTCACATGCAAATGGTTCCCTCCTTTCAGCCCTTAGAACGCTTCCTTAGCTGCATATGTTATCATTGATTTCGGAACAAGTAATTTAGATAAGACCTTTTGTACTCTGTTCTTCTTTTCTTCCGCTCCCTCTAACACCATCACAGGCATGCCAGTTCCTTTAATACTTGCTTCTTCTTTCAATGTTTGTGCCATTAGTTGAAGAGCATCAACGGTATCAGCCTCTAAGGTAAGAGCTTGTTTGTTGCGCTTCCAAAATCTCAGCCGTTTTCTGATTGGTACAGCTAATCCACTAGCACTCTCATCACCTCCCTCATCATCTTCACTGGTATCTTCATCAACTTGTCGAATGTCTATATCTGGTATATCTTGTTGTGTTGATGATTCAAGCGAGCCCTTAAAATCGTCAGGAATAGACTCTATCAATTCTCTCTCCATTCTTAGCAACGGATCATCTCTCATTAATGAGTATATCTGCATTGGATTGAGAAGTGGTTTTGTTTTGTAGGGGAAAGGAGCCGATACTACTGCCCGTCGAGGCCACAATATCTCTTCTGCTACAGCATCATCTAACATCTTGGCAAACTCATTCCTCAACCATGGTATCTGTGTAATTAAACCACCTGCAACCTTGATATCAAATCCAATTTGAGGAGGTCTTGGAAAGCTTATTAAGAGAGCTTCCCATCCTGGATCATCGGGCCTGAGTCCAACTAAAACAAGTCTTACTGGTCCATCAAAACGAAGATCTGATATTGTAACTGGAATCTTGGCACCGAATCCTGATATCTTCATATCTAAATTAGCTCTTAAGTTGCTTTTCCAAGTAAACTCTAAATCAAACGCCATATCCCGATCTCCCAAATCGAATAATCTGGCTTCAAGAACTCGAGGTGCAATATCTCCCATTGTAAACTTCTTCAATGTTAGCTTTCTTATTTGATTGTTATTATCATTTGCCAAATCTCGTAATGAATCTTTCAATGCAGATTCAAATGGAGCTGTCAATGTCGATGGGAAGATTCTGTCAAATATGTATTGAATTGGAATAAGTCCAGGCAACCCCACCGCAGCAGAATACATTTGTGTTTCCTTCTTAATAGCATCTACACTCTCGGAGAATACTCTTCTAATTTCAACTGCTCCGTCTTTCAATGCTTGTAATGCAGCTGGGAATCTATTTTTGAATCCAGACATTTCCTCTTTGCCTCGAAGGACATCCTAATAATGATTGAGATATGTAATCAGTACCTGTATTAATCACTACACTTCACATCTATGCACAAAAACTCAAACACATTAACTCACCATTGTAAACTGCATAGATATCTTCATTACAGTCCAATTTCTCCTATAAACAATACCAATGACCTCTCTCAATCTACGTGTATTCTCTTTACCCAATGCTATAATACTTGCAATCACAGCTGCAACAGTACTAAAGAATAATCCACCTAACAAAAATGATATTGCCAAACTTATAAATGGCGCCTTGTATATAGTTTGCACTACTGTATCTGTGGTAACTGTTGTCGCTATATCCACAGCATGTGCGGCAACTTCTAACGCGGCGTCGGTTGCAGCGTTGGCGGTGTTTGTAAGGGCTTCTGTTGCAGTGTCAGCTAACACGCCAGATATCTTATCAGGAGCAAATAACCAAGCTGATGCGTATAGAGTGTGTGTAGTAGTAGTGGATGATGCTGATGATGATCGTGGTCTATTTATTGTTTTGATTGGTATTTGTGTTATCTGTTGATTGGTATTATCTAATATATTGTATGTCTTATGTTGTCTTTGATATAGTTGAGGTGTTATAAAGGCTTCAGTTTTGCAGAAGGGCGATGATACCATGATACATAATATTGCAATTCTAGATACATTGCCTCTTTGTAATATTTTTGTCAGTGATGGTACTATCATACAAGATGTATCTGTAGATATTGGTCTCATTCGTTTCCGTCTCTTCTTTGATGAGAGGGGCCTATCCCAATCTCTCTGTTGTTGGTGCATGATGTTATTTAAAAGTTGAAGTTGTATGCAACAATAAAGTATAAAATATTACCCTACCGCTGAAACCGATGAGTAAACTTTATTATCAAGTTTTAATTTGTCTATATTATATATTATATTCCGCTGGCTGCCATCCGTCAACTCTCTTCTTCTATGTATGTAATTGGTTGTATCCTAGTTGATGTTGTGCTTGCTTCAAGAAAAAAATAATGTACTTTATAAACCTAAACTTTTGTTAATTATTTTGTCCAGCCTTCGGGCTGTGACATTAAACAAACGCTTAAATATACAGAGAAGATTAGCATGGTCCCTGTGCAAGGATGACACGCATAATCGAAGAGAAGCAAAACCTTTTTTTTCCTACCATTGCAATGGAATGGTTATTAGATTTGTATTTATGTTATGTATGGATTGGTATGCATATCATATCATCCTTTTGGCAATGTATTGTATTGCAATTCATGAGATGAGAGTTGATGTGTCACTTATGATAACGTCCCATACTTTATTTCTTGCTTGATCTCAAGTTCAAGCCCCATTGGGGATCGACTCTTTTTCATACTTCTTTTGAAGTCGAAATGATGGTGCATCATCTTACATCTTGTGCATATGTAACCTATATTAAAGAACCTCATATTGACCCGTGTCATTAAGTGATATACTACTGTTAATATTGGTCGTCGTTGGCGTGTATCAGATTGGCGGCTAAGAGATAGCCTACACAAGTCATATAAACAAAATAAGCTACATAGTATTCCTATCGTATACAAACTCATGACGGATACACCAACCAAGAGAAAGAGATTTGGAAGTGGTATATGTTGGGAGTATATGGATAAAGGCTTATGTGTAAGTTTTACCTTCAGCATTATATGTATATGGATCATATCACCAATGTTGACATGCTTTATGTCAAATACACATGATATGCTTTTATATCGTATACGATAATTATACTCATATTCAAATCATATATTCTATTCTACTACATATATACAGCCATGTGATAAACTAAACACACCTTCAGAATGGCATCCGAAGATAACAATCACATCCACAACAAATTCATCAGGCAAGATCGTAGTTGCATCTATGCCGAAACAAATACCCGAATGGATAGAGAGTCTTAAATATATCGGTTTCATTGAAGGAGATCCAAACAACTTTGCAATTCTACACTCATCATATGAAGAACGAGAAGAGGTTAAAACATTAGGTGCCTCCTTTGCACCGGGTTTGAAGAAGTGGATTGTGGTTCAAGGAGAAGATCTTTCACCTTTTGCAAAATGGCACCCTCGTATTAACAACAGATCTGTTGGTGAAGTAGTTCTAAACAATTCTACGATTGATATGGCATCGACTGTACGAGAATTGCAACGCTGTGGGTAAGAAGGTGACTTTGTGCATGTATATCAATTCCTACCATACTTATGACAAACATATGATATGTGTTTTATCTAATGATGCTTATATACCTTTCATACTACTGATGCTAAGAGTAAAACCTGCACATATTGACGTGAAAGGGAGTGACAGCGAGGCCGTGATCGTCCGCAACTGTCTATCATCTATGGTTAAGCAAAAGGAAGTCGATACTGAGCAGCAAGCAGCTCCAACTAAGAAGATGAGGCTCGACTTTAATGAGCTTGCAAAATCTACCGTTAATCATAAGAACATATATGCAAGTAGTCATGCGGTCAGACCTCAGTTTTCAAATCCGGAAGCCTTGCAGAACTTTGTAAAGAGAAAACAAGAAGAACAAGTAGCCGAGAGTCAATTACCCCAAGTACAAAAGAAAGACAATAAAAATGAGTTGGATACACTTCTATCAGAAGCGAAGAGTAGACTAGTTTGCTGCAACAGTTCGGGTAGGATAAGTACTGAACAGAAACAATACAATGAAGCAATCTACAATATAATGGAAGCTCTTACTGCTAAAGTTAACAGCGGTACTGCTGACAAGCAACCACACACAACCAATACTGCTGGTACTCCTCCAAGTCCATCACGAGCAGATCAAAGTCAAAATATGGTCACTCCAATGCAAAAGATGGGTTAATTAGGAATAACTGAGCCCCAGATGTACTTGATTGTCCTGTTTGAATCCATGAAGAAGTTTGTTTGAACATGTATACAACTGTCTTGATAGTAAGGTTTGCAAAAAATAATAGTCACCAAACAAAATACTATAATCTTTTTACTTTCTAGTACTCCCAGCTTCAAGCTAGAGAGCATATTCCTCTGGACATTTACATGTATCTTTCTTTTTCTAAAGAACTAAGCCTCGGTTTCATTTCTTGCTTCGGGCAAGATCGACTTGAGAGGCATAATAGTACCCTCACCAGTGCTACCAGTGCCAACCACTTTTGTTGTTGCAGACATCTTCTTCATAACCTTGACTTCCAATACTCTGCCACGACGATCCTCCACGATGATGCAATCTTGCCAAAACACTTCCTCCTTTTCAGTAAGAATACCAGGTTGTAACAACGACCAACCCCACACAAAGATGGTCTTGGCAACGTCTTCGTTAGAGAGGATATAGTACAACCAATCGTGAACAAGTTTATACTCCTCCTGATCACGGAACCAACTCAAATGTAGTCGGTTCTCTAGCATCTTCTTTGCTGTATCACGAGGATTGATTTTACGCTTGCCTAATAGTTTCTTCTGCTCAGTCAATCCTTGCTTGAAGTGTGCACACATTCGCAACGGGGAGGACATTCCTAATTCGGATTGAAACTTTTCATATGTCTCTCGAGCTTTGTCGGATGCATCCGTTGGTAACTGAAGATCAACTCTCCCCTTCTCATTCAAAAGTGCCACCAACTCTTCCTGCTTTGTTACTCCTCCTTTGGCCAATATGTTGTTCTTTTCAAGCTTCTCTGCTAAATGTTCAACAATCTGGCCGGGCAATTTGTGTCAGTTGTGATGAAAGACTGAGTGTAGTTGTAAAATTTTCCCTCTCAGGTCTTCCGATATCTCCAATCCTGTTGTAGCTCATCTCCCTAGGCATCTGCCGTGAGACAACTTTCATTAGATTACTATTAATCTCATCATATGTACGATGATTAGTCAAACTGAATGAGAGAAGATCCTTCGGTTCAAGGAAGGAATATAAGTTTCCAACACCGACTAATGCCATCAAATGGTGAAAATCTGTTGGTTGAGGATCTTGCATACGTTTCAATTGTTCCTTCTTTCTGGACAACATTGTGTAACAATTCTGCACGTATCGAATAACTTTTGATACTACCCACACGCCAACTAACCAAACAAATGCCTGGGCGCCGACACCGGGAAATGCAATTGAAAAGTAGATAACATCATATACATCCAATACGATACTCTTCAGAATCATCACTACATTGATGATAATAAATGCGAGTATGTAAATGAAACTATACCCCATTGCGGTGTTAGTAAGTTTCTCAATGATTGTCGGTGGTGTGCGGGGGATGAACAAGATACACTTATGATAGAATAGTGTCAAAAGTACTAAAATAACTGCATACCAAACGGGACATACTGACGGAAGAAGCAAACACCATCTGGGCATACCAAATGACGATGATTTATCACTATCCACATGAACATTGTTGTAAATTGACCAGACTATAAACGCGGGAATGATACAGAAGGCTGTTACTAAGAAATCAAACGGAAATATTGCGTAAATACATTGTTTGATTCTGGTCAACATCATATAAATTGTTATGAGTATGAAGTATGAAGAGTGTTTATTTTTGTTGTGTTGTGTTGAGATAAATTTCGTTGTGTTGTATTTTTGTGAAGGAACCAATGAGTGTTGGTATTTGACTAAACAATCCTTCCTTTCTATAATTATTAGTTCTCTTCTCCTCTATAATTGCTTATTAGAGAGAACTAATAGAGCTCTCTGATTCGATAATAGTTGATTGAGAGTTGATTGAGAGTTGATTGATGATTGTTGATTTGCAATTTGCATCAAGAATCAAGTCTCAAGTGAAAGTTGTCAGATTTTGTTTAAAGAAGTTTCATATCGGTATCCTAAATTACTCGGTATCCTTTTATGAGAGTATATGAGATTTTGCTTGAGCTATGACGCAAAGTATTAGGGACGAGATACGTCAAATCCGCCTAAATCAAATCCGCGTAGAATCCGGGTCACAACGACAGAACTTATTCCACTTGTAAAATACCAAGGTGCGGATAAGTAAACTGTTATCGTACGAGTATTAATTTATTTACAACCATTATATGTCCACTATAACTTTGGCCAACAATTTTGGTCGCCGAAATTATCCTACAGAAAAATAAAGATATACTATTCCGATGCAGAATTCAACGTAGAATA
>Ga0214477_100799_pt1 | contig 19682 bp, 13 predicted proteins | sample M1_20Mar14CPVII9_FD_165058 | JGI IMG/M metagenome (GOLD analysis project Ga0214477, IMG submission 165058) | Marine eukaryotic communities from Monterey Bay, California, United States - M1_20Mar14CPVII9sort6BwellC16 | ecosystem: Environmental > Aquatic > Marine > Unclassified | place: USA...
TGTCCGACTTCTTCAACAAAGCTATTCATCTTGAGTCTCGGTGGTTCGGGACATGAATGTCTTCGATTCACTTTCTTCTTGTGTCGACTATCACTTATATCATCATCGTCTTCTTCCTCTTCCTCTCCCGACACGGAAGATCTCATGGAGTGTTCCATTTCTTGTATTGGTTCAAGGTACTTTGGAAGAGCTTGGTCTTGAGGGTCAATAATATCACTCCAACTTCTGTCGAGAGTACCATCACTATTATTCTTCCTAAGTAAATGGCCATCGTACCACTCTCCTTCCATTAGAGACGTACCGTCCTCACTTCTCCATGTCCCCATCCCGTGAGGAACCCCGCTACTAGAATCCAACTCTCCAGTATAAAATCCCTCTTCGTATTCTTGCTTATCTTCTCGTGGACGGAAGGAGAAGTAAACATAGGGCATTCCGCACACGACTCTTGCCTTGGATTCTTCTTCTTCTTCTTCTTCTTCTTCTTCTTCTTCTTCTTGAGGGGGAGATGCTCGAGTAACTTGGATTGACTCGACAGGTACCTTATCAGGATGTTCACTTGAACTAACAGAGGAGTACGAGGTCTCGGCTGTTATCAATGTCGATGACGAGGATTCATACTTGGCAGTGCTTAGTCTAAGTGCACCTCGGTTAGTGGAAGGTATTAGCTTCACTTGCTCGTCTTGGGGTATCTTGGCTACATTCACTAACACCCTAATCATCGCATTCTCTTTAATGCCAAATTGAAAAGTATCATCCTTAATCCTTGTCATGTTGGGATGTTTTCTTCTCTTGTTGCTATTACCGACCTTCTTCAAACTCTTTTGTTTGATGGTATTGCAAATGGGAACATTGATGGAGTTCTCCCCTTTCTCCTCCCCATTAATAACTAAGTTGGCTATGCCTATATTTACCATTTTACCTTGACGGAAAATAGATAGAGAAATTGGACATGTCTTGGGTTGATATCTTGGTACTTCGTTATCATCATCATCATCTTCTTCAGTGTCGACTATTCGATCATCTTCGAGTATAAATTCACCTATAAATTTGAGAGTTGATAATGCCTGACTACTTCCCCCTCTTCCTCCCCTCGTATCCGCCGGCCAATGTATGACGGGTTGTGATATAATGTCATGATCTAATGACGGTGAAGAGATATTTGGAGGTGAATGTAGCGGCACCTTCAAAGAAGGAACATGGGTCTGACATTTACAGTCGTCATCGTTTGATGTATGGAACGATGCCACAACTGATAGCTCTTCTTTCGATGTGGTGTCATCCCCAACTATCTCAAGCCGGTCGTTGATACTAGACTTATTCTTATTAATATTAATATATTGCTTATTCTTCTTTTTCTTCTTTGCAATAATACCATGCATCGAGAGGACTGTAATCGTAACCTCCATCATGATCTTGATTTTATTCTAGATAAAGTATTTATTATGATACGCTATTGTACTTTTCAATGCATGCGATCGATAATGATATTAGTAACCTTAAAATTCAGAGGCCATAAATATCATCTCTTCTACATATATATCGACCATATCAGCCATCCACTAAGCTATTATTATATTGAAGTAAGGCTGCTCTCTTTGCCATTGCAATTAATCAAGCTATCATGAAAACACATAGGGACCCTGGGCAGTTGTAACTCTTCTCATCTTCTCAAAAGATAATGCCACATGACTTTTTTTACAGTAGGATACCAAAAGGATACCAAAAGGATCGTAAGCAAAAAAGTAGGATAATCATTATATATCATATCTCCCATCGATCATGACGATGAAGGCTACTACTTCATCATTTATTGTTATCATATCGATATTATTATCATTAGTATCTTCATCAATATCCTTCACTTATTCTACATCCAAAATTGTGCGTCACAGTCAACAGTTGAATATGAATGATCCTTTTTGTGACCTCCCAGGAGATTCGAGATCCGTGAGTTTTTTATATACTTATATTATACATCATCATTTAATTATGGGGGAGAAATCTTCGGTATGGCATATATGATATGCATTGATAATATCTTACTCCTTTTTGCATGTTTTAATTGCAAATAACTTCCTACAAATACAGTTCACTCATTCTAACAACAAATGTTGACCTTGGTGATGACAAATCCTCAATATTGAAAGAACTATCATCACTAGTTGCAACAACTACGGGAAAGCCTGAAAGCTATGTAGCCATCTCTGTTACTGATAAGGCATCAATGGTATTTGGCGGAAGTGATGCTCCGCTAGCGTTGGGATGCATGTATTCGCTTGGTGCTATTAACAAGGAGAATAATGGAAAAATTCAATGTGGCGTTACTGATGTGTTAGAAAAGTTTGGTGTTAAGGAGGATCGTATTTATATCAACTTCTTTGATATGGAAAGAGGTATGTTTATTTGAGTTTTGTTTGATTTGATGTATTTATGTATACACTCATACTATTTGGCATACATGCATAATAATGTTGCTCATTGAATCTGTAAAATACATAGAAAACGTTGGATGGTAGCAGAAGGACATTTGCTGGGTAGAGGGAAGAACACATGATATGAACAAAACAACAAGGGATGGGATGTGGTGATTGTGATAACGATGAAATGATGAATTACTGGACTATGCATATACCAAAGAGGTAGTGTATTGATATAGTAACTTAAAGATAGACAGGTAGCATCATATTCTACTGTATCTCTTCATTATACGTCTCTAGACTCTCCTTCATTTGTAGCAAGAAAGGATCAACTCGATCTTTTGACATATCTCTAGAAGATACCACCTCATTAATGACTCTCTGTATCATATCAGTATCGAAAACAACACTAGCAACACTTTTGACCAATTCCGTCGAATTGTCTTCACCAAAGGATCGATATTTAGACATACACACTAGCAATTCTGAAATGAAATCACTAAATGATAAGGCCAGGTTTGCTAATGCTTTAGAAGCATCCTTAGTCAGACGTTTCCTCTTGCCCCATCCAAATAGAGCAAACAACCTAGTCGCTGTTTCTAGTAAAACATACACAGGTATGATATGATCAGGTAGGAGTTGACATACTCTAGCGCCTCTTTGAGCATTAGAATCAGGGTAATAGAGAGAGAAGGCTTTTCGTGCATTCTCAAGATGCTTTGTCGTTGACTCAATAATTGAAGTGACAGTCTTTTCTCGATCAGCAAGTGTATCAGAATCTGCAGTACTGTCTCCTTGTACTACAGAGACGACGACCTCACAGAGTTGACAACATACATCCCAGAGAGGTAAATCAATATCATTCATACCCACTTCTTGGCTAAACTTCCTTGCACTTGATAGACTATGGAGTAGACTTTGACACAAATATGTCGTTTCGTCTGTCGGTTTTGGAACCTTGCCCTTCTTCGGAGCATTGGCTGCCCCTACTGCCATTATCGCACGTGTCATCAAGCCATGTATATGTCCTCGACGCAAAGACTGTACGACTACATCCTTCTTACTCAAGTGTGTATTTTGATGCAGTATTTGAAAGTAGTTGATACTTATATCTCGATTGTCAGAGGATATAAAATCACCCACTGAAACACATTGGGAAGTAGTGTGTATGACGGACGGGGCATTGAAATGCACTTCTGCATCAATGGCAATTTGTTCAGCTCGTATCAAGTCCTCCTCATTGCCACCAAAGCCTTTCTCTTGAGCCAACTTGACTTGAGGAGGTGGCTTGCCGCTGCCTCGTTGCTTGGCCACAGTGGCAACAAGATCATCACTACTCATATCGCTAGGATTCATTAACGGGACAGCATCCATCACTATACCCTTTGAATATAGTAACTGCAAACTTGGTCTCATTTTATCTCTTTGAAATGTCACCATCTCCTTTGCCTTGAGCATTAGCCCATTCCGAAGGGCTTTCGATGCATAGACCTTAATATCCTTGGACGTTGAGCCATGCAATCTCATTATTGATGAAGCGAGCTTAATTACTGACGAATATAGACCTCCTTGGATCAATGTTGGGAGTATAAGATAGGAACAGGAGTCAAGTTGGATTTGCTTAATACCCATATCTTGGTAGATTGCCAATGCACGATGAGCGGCATTGAGTTGTATGTAGACACCGATTGCAGCAATTTTCAAATGGGGATTGTAGGGTGAATGATCCATTGCTTCTTCCAACACGGCTGCAGCCTGAAGAAGCAGAGAAGAATCTGTTGCCGATTTTGTTGCCTGATACTGAAGATATTGTGATGTCAAGAGAATGATTTCATCACCAGGGAGGACCTCCTTCTGTCCTCCGTCCTTGGGTGCAACACCTGGAAGAGATGATAAACTCGTCTTCCACTCAGTAACCATACGAGAGACGTCTGGTGCAAACATTTGTAGAAGATACATTGTCTTACTCTCCACCCTTGAAGCAATATAGTAGATGACATGAACTGCAAATATATAACTTCGGATCTTCTTTCTCCTTTCACGAAACTCACCCGCAGATACTTCTCCATTCAACTCTTCTTCTGCCGCTTGAGAATTGTTTTTCCACAGGTCCTTGGCCCACGTGAGTATATGCATCGTGTTTTCTAATTCCAGAGAGGCATCCACATCTCCCACATTACCAGAAGCTTGAACTACAACATTCAAATATGGTCGTACATCCTCAAAGCAGCACGATGCAATCGAACCAAATTTGTTCCCATACTTGCATATTTCTTCACGCAAGACAGTTACCAATTCTTCCTTAGTACCTGTACTATATGAATATTCACTCGTATCAGCTACCTTCATTGACGCAAGTTCCAATAATACCAAGTATGGTCCTCTCAATGCATACTTTTGACTACCTTCTACCTTGACTATAATCTCATTTGCATAGGATTGACATTTCACCCATCCCTCTTTATTGATCTTGTCCTTTTCAATCTTGACACAAGAATATATCAATCCTAACCAATATGTCCATTGATCAGGAAAAACATCAAGTAATTCACGATAATAACCCTCAGCTTGATCAAACATACCAATTTCTAATGATAACTTTGCCATTCGTTCTAACTTCTTCCGTTGTGTATATGGCATCATTGAGCCGACACGATTGTTGATTGTATCCTCATCATTAATTTGTGGCAGCACATTGCTACCCTCACTTCCATTATTACTGCCAGCAATCATGGAGGTACATTGTATATTCTTGAGTACTTCCAATGCCTCATTCTTCTTATCTTGAACTAATAATGTTTCAAGGTATACATCCCAATCACTTTCAGAAACTACTTTATCTGACGAAGGGTCCTGTTGTACCATTCGTGAACTTAGCGATTCTGCAAGTTTGGGTAACAGTGCCGTTTTCTGTTGTAGTTTGGCAATGTGAGTTGCAATGTCTGATAGGTTGGATAATCCCATTAATTTGAGAAAGCTATCTTGCAGATGCTTTACTGCTTCGGCCTGTGTTCCTTCAACCTTCTTCTCCTCCAATACAAGTAGAGACTTTTGAATCTCTTCCAAGATTGCAACAAGCTCAACTAAACTTTCCCTATACCATAAACTCGATATTGCCGTCCATTGAAAATGTAATGGTTGTGATGTTAGTTTGGCAAGCTGGAGCGAGGCTATCAGAAGATAGAAACAGAAACAAGATATTAGCCCAATACTAAATAGATACGAACCTAATATAAACACACATAGACAAAACTTACAACTCTGCATCCGTTCATAATACTTGGTCAATCTCAATGCAACTTCAAGTTTAGATAATCCACACTGTACCGTGCGTTCATATGACACCGAACTAGTATCGTCACTACTATCATTCGTTTCCTCAAGATCAGTTGTAACATTCGAATAATCACAAACCGCCTTCAAATGTACAACAACACTCTCTTCTAATACACTTGCATAATTCTCCATTTCTTCTCTACTCTTCCCTTCCTTGTTCATACCATTATCAGCACTACTTAAAGTTTCAACAGCAATGTAATACATGTAACTAATAGTATCAGACATGTTCAATGTACGTAAAGTGACACTTATTGTTGATAATACTGTTTCATCAGTGATTGGTGGTAGGTTAATGTTCGTTGTTGATGTAGTAGATGGAGTGGTGGATGATGAGGTAGACTTTTTGGATTTGGATTTACCCTTTTTAGACTTTGACTTTGTTGCTGCTGGTTTGCTACTTGCTGATGCTTGAGTAGATGTAGTAGCAGCAGTATTGGATGAAGGAGTGGGCAATTGAATAGGTGTAAATGCCCTAACATCCAATCGTTGTACTGCATCCATCAATTGTATATCCAAACCACTACTACTCTTATCATTATTATTGTTATTAATTACATCTTCAACATCTGATAAAGATACAATTTTTTGATACAATTCCGACCATACATCTTTTACCTTTCTCTTGTCATCTATAGGAAGTACAACATTACTCACTAACAATTCCCATAACAATATCAAACTTTCTTTAACTTTGCCACTACGTTCTAATGCATGTATACGCAATGCACGTATGATATCCCAATCAACGGTGGACGATGATGGGGAGGTCAATTTTAATGCCTTTGTATAGTTATGCGTATCTAGGGCTTGATAGATGGGATGGAGTCTTTTGGAAGAGACTTGCTCATTGGGGGGAGAGGGTCGAGGTGATAGATGATTCATGGTGATAAGATATTGTGCCACAAAGATACCGTATCCTTTTCTTCTTTCGGAGCTATAAACGCTGTGATCTTAACAACACAACTACTGGAGATAAATGTTCTGTTCTCTGCCAGATAGCGATGCAGCAATAAGATAAGATATTCGCAAGTTGACAAGTATGAGGGTGGTAAAAAGGAGAGGTTGTAGTTACCACCAGAGATGAGAGCCATCCTGTATTTTGGCGATCTTACTTGCATTTAATTACAAACTCACACTCAAAGTTCAACCACAAGCTCTCGAGACAACAACAAACTATTGATTGATAAGGTGAAATAAATCTCCTCTAACTATATTTACTTTATACTTGGCGTACCGGCGGTGTACATAGGTAAGGTTAGAGGTCAATAAGATCTATGATATTATATGTGCACATCATGTGTTCTTTTATATTTTTGGTTGGTTGATATGATATGGGGAATGATGTTAGCATATACTGATGGGCTCGGTAATATCGTTTTGATATATGTTCTGGACGTAGTACGAAGAGGATTTGCATATTATTAGTGACGACGGCGATTATATTGAGTGATTCTATTTTTTATTAGAAATAAGGTTTTTATTGCAATACATAAAAAGACCAACCTGTGGTTTTAACTATTACTTTGTTAAAAGTTGGAGGTTGTAGGGGGTTGCGGTGTTGGTTATTGAAAGAATGCATAAAGGGACTATGCTGTAGTATTGGGGTTGGGTTTGTATTGTTTGGGAGCTCGGCTCATATTCATAATAATATGTGTACTTACTGACAATCCCCTTCCTTCTCATCCCATATTAACTTAACAGAGCTTTATATCATGGGGGGTAGTAAAAAGAAACAAGGTGTGGCAAAGACACCATTAGCAGTATGTCCGGCATGTGATAAAGTTTTAGCCTCCATGAGGAGTATGTTTGGTCATTACGGTGTCAAACACAGAAACGCAATTGATCGAGATGCCATAAAGTACGGCTGTCCCTTCTGCAGTGATAAAGATGACGATGAACATGTTTTGTTTGATACTATGGAGGAATTAGAATCTCACATGGAAGAATCTCACCCAAACGATTCATTACTAGATACCATGACGTATGTTGGCAGTGGTGGAACTCTTTCCACCGCTACATCAAAGAAGAAAAAGGCAGCAACATTACCCCATTCGACCCCATCACCCGAATCATCATCAAAATCAAAACAAAAGAAGAGTACTCCCCAAAAGAAAGCACCACCTAAATTGGGCAGTGATGGTAAACCAGTGAAACAAAATTACAGCCATCCCTTCTGTAAGTGTCCTCAGTGTCCAAAGATCTTTGTTCCCTCAGGACTGTTTGGACACTTTGGCCGTGTTCATTCTGGTCAGCTTGGTCACACAGTGCCATTTGAATGGGGTGATGTTTCGTTCGTATGTCCGTACTGTCCAGGTGATAAAGAAGACCTACCTCTCTTCTCTACAATTGATCTTGCTGAGGCTCATGTTAGTAAACACCATCCCAATTGTCATTTGATACAGCCTAATGCCATGACTAGTAGCAGTAGTTCAAATTCAAAGCCATTGGTTAAGGCAAGGTCAAAACCGACGATCAAAACTAGTTCTTCAGAGGGGAAGAAGCGCAGTAGTAATAGACGTACTTCGGCGGATGATAACGATGAGGAAGAGGAAGACGAAGAGTTACCTTTAGGTATGAGGAAACCCCAACGTACACGTCGTCCAGTGGACAACAGTCTCTTGATCACATCGGCAGAAATGACAACTGTCCGTGGGGCTGCAATTAAGCCGCCGCCGCCAAGATCATCATATGTCCAAGAGGAGGATGTGAAGGCATTGTATAATTGTCCAGATTGTGATAAGACAAACCTATCCAAACATGGCCTCTATGCACATTATGGAATGAAACATGGGGGAAAGCTCGATATTACAAGATGCACGTTGGTAAAGGGTAGTACTGTGCCATCTAAGAAGAAAAAGAAGAAGACATCTAATGTCCCTGGAAGAACTGGCCCTTGGACAGATGAAGAGCACAAGGCATTTATGGAAGGTTGTCGTGTCCATGGGAATAAGTGGAAACAAATCTCAATCGACTTTGTCCCGACTAGGGATGCAAAGCAGGTTGGTAGTCATGCACTCAACTATTTTACTCAAAAAGGAGAGTGGGACAAGATTGGCGGTAAACATGGATATCAAGGTCCTGGAAGACTAGCAAGTTTAGCTATGGATGATGAGGACGAAGATGGAGAAGATGCCATGAGTGTTGAATCAGATGAAACTGATGATGGGAACTCAAGCCACTGTATTGTTTGCTTTGAGGGAGGTAATATCGTGTGCTGCTCGACTTGTCCCAGGGCATATCATCCAAAGTGTCTTGCCAAGGACGGATCAGCCTATGGGGGCGGCATGGCTACGACAGGTGGTGCTGTTAATATTGATCTAATGCCAGACGATTGGCAATGTAACCGCTGCAAGAGAGACATCGTGGTATCTCAAGCAGAAGAGATCCCTAACTACGCCTTTGGCAACAAGAAGATCCGATCTGCATATGTTGAATTTAAAGACTGTTCGGATTACAACTCTTGCTGTACCTTGCTCTCCAATATCCTTGATATATTGGCAAAGCTTCAAAGTTATGATTATGGGTTTGTGTTCAGCGAGCCTGGTAAGTATCAGCCCTCGCCATTGTAGCTTGCTATGCATGTTTGTATTCTCACCATCTCTTTGTTGCGCATATCTTCATAGTGAGTACCGATGATGTCCCTGATTATCTTGATGTTGTTCAAATACCTATGGACTACAGCACTATTGTGGATCGATTAGAGAGTGGCAAATATGTTGACTTGATTGAAGTTGGCGAAAGCAGTACCATGGAGGGTATCTTACTCCATTGTCTACAAGACATTAAACGTGTTCATCATAACTGCCAGCTTTACAACAAGGTCACGTCTTCCATATACCGTATTGCCAATATTCATGACGCTAAATGGAAAGCATACTTCAACCAATATATCTTGGAAAAGTTACCGGAGAAAGTTCAACGTGAACTCCAACTCTTTTACAACAAGTGCAAGTTGGAGTTACAAGAGGGCGGTCATTCACAAAGGGCTCTTGATAAGGCGAAGGCATTAGCATCACCTAATAATCAGAGTCGGAAACGAAAGGCATCCGAAGAGCTTGATGATTATTATTTTGACGAAGATGAAGACGATGTCGATGATGGAGAAGATGATGACGATGAAGATGAACATACGCAAATGCAGCCCATGTTGGCTAAACCGAAAGAGAGTCATGCTGCCGTTCAATCCTCTGCTCTGTTCTTAACGGAAGATCAAGTACGGTCATTAGAGCATGTTTTCTTTTCATCTACTGTCAAGTTGAGTCAAGAATCCAGCACTTCGCTACCACAGAATAACAGCACAGATGCAAACCTCAAGAGTCCCAGTAAGGATGACACGACAAATAAGTCTGATGCACCCAAGACAGATACACCACTAAAGGGAACTACTGGTTCGCTTGGCAATGATGGTGTCACATATCATCAAAAGCAATGGTATGAACGTTTAGACGAGTTGAGGAAGCATAAGATTGCTTATGGTACGGCCGTCGTTCCGGCCACAAGTAATGATAAGCTTTATCATTGGAGATCAAGAACAAGGAAGAGATATCATCTCACATTACATCATATGCCACACCTTAAAAAGGTAGACGGCAGCATGGATGAACACCAGAGTGATAAACAGTGGCTCTTGACAATGCCCGAGATGAGAGGAGTTTTCTCGATATCTTCTGGGGAAGGTGGAGGTGAGGAGTTAAAGCCACTCACAATGAATGAGAAAGACGTGAAGGATGACGTTGAGACCGTTCATGTTATTCGTCTCAAACACAAAGTGAAGTTGTACTGTCCACCTTCTCAGGCAGGACCTCAAGAAGGGGAAGAGTATTCGTCTCGTCTTTCCAACTCTCTCTTCTGGGATGAGTGTCTCGAGGAGTTACGCTTCTTCCAAGATGAACATGGTCACACTCTTGTGTCTCGAGACTTTCCGTTCAACTCATACCTCTCATTATGGGTTGAGATTCAAAGAGCAAAGTATTTATTGCAAAAGATTGGACTGGCGACTGACTTAACAGGAGCGCAGATGCTCGTCCTTGACGAGTTGAACATGTGTGATTTGAGCTTAGTGCCTACCGTCGACAAGACCTTAAAGTCAGATGCAAGGGCTACTGGTCCTCCTCTTCACATTACAACAACACCTCAAAAGAGCAACAGTGGAAAGAATAAAAGTAAAAACTCTTGGACGTCTCGAGTTGGTGAATTTAAGGAATGGTTTGCATCACTGTCTCCCGAAGACAGGTCGAAAGCGAGCACACTACTTCCACGCTTCAATAGGCCATTATACTCTTGGTGTTGGAGACAATGTAATGCAACATCGGCTGTCCTCTGCGAGACTCCAAACATTCCAGGCATGAATACTATCAGTGTCAAGAGAATGAAGTCTCTTTCATTAGCCGGCTTCTATCAAGCATTCCCTTACAACGATAGAAAGATTGGATTAGTGTGTGAAGATGACTATGAAGGCAGTGATGCATTTGACTCCACATTCCAGATACTAGAAGACTTTTCAATCAAGTATTGCTCCACTCTTCTCCCTGGTTGGTATGATTGTGATGAAGCATTTCGGATGTGGGTAAGCGCTTTGGAGAATGGTGTTACAAGCTTTGTGAAGGGTGAACCTTGTGTCTTATCTGCTCAACAGATTGAGAGGCTCGTCTTGATTGGCTTTTGTAATGATCGAGAGAGGTTGCCTAACCTAACAAGGGGCGATGTTGTGTGGTTGAAAATGTTCTCAGAGCTTAAGAGGCATCAAAGGCTGTTCGGCTTAGGGCCAGTATCAAGTGATTTTCCTCGTCTACATCAGTGGATTGCAGAGCAAAAGGAGTTGTTCCTACTCTCAAGGATCGGATCGAAAGAGATTATGAAGCCATCCCGTTTCAAGATGTTGGTTGATGCTGGTTTAGACTTCTTCACTGGCGAGTGCTTGCCTGGTACTGCAAGTATGAGCAAGCATGATTTGAAGCAGTTTCAGTCACTAACTTCAGCCCCAGCCGAGTCTTTCCCTACCTCAAGTAGAAGAAGTGTTGGTCCACTGAACTTTCAGAAGGATAACGGCTGGAACAATCAAGTCTGTCAAGAGAAGTTTGAGCAGTTGTTGGTAAAGAATGGCCATTCTTTAATCCTAGCAAGTGATGATATAGATATCTACCGGTGGTTTGTTGAGAAACGGGGTGGTGCACTTCTTTCTGAAATGAAAACCTTGAAGTTTAACAAAGGACGCTATGAAACTAATGGGATATATTCAAACTCAATTCTAAGATATGTCACATTTCAGACAGGTGGGCTATCAATTGAAGAACTTGATCAGTCAATGTTCATTTGGTTGCATTACTATGAACGTCTCATGATGTTCAAAGGTAAGAACTCTCGTCTTCTTTTGTTGCGCATAACTCTATTGCAATGAAAAAGTGTACACACCTCACTTCAATTGTTTATTATATTCTTTAATAGCTCGTGAAGGTCACTGTCGACTTCCAAAGGATTACCCCGACTTTCCTCTCCAACATTGGCTGATGCAACAACAAGATATGATTCACTCCTATAGCAAGAACCAGTCTATTGGATTGAGGCCTGCTCAAATGAAGCTATTACTTGCTTTGGGAGTTCACGGATGCAAGTTGGAATCAGTGCATCCTAAACTCTCTACTCGTATGATGAAACGGAAACACACGGAGAAGAAGAAGAGGAAGCCCTTATTGTGATGTGGATTAAGGCATGGTATTATGTGAAGAATGGTATATTGTAGATAGATTATAATTGTTTGTGAGATTTTGTTTGTCTAAAACTTATCTGTATCAAACTATATCATTAGTATGTGCAAACACTCATAGTATGTGCAAACATTCGAACAACTGAATACTATTCATCTTCTCATTAAAGTAAGAGACAGTGCCCCTAGCACAGCAGAAACTGAAGCGCAAACACCCCTAAAAGTATTCCAGTTAACCCAACTAATCAAATAATCCTGTGCCCAGTAAGTTTCATCTGAATATTCAGCCAACTGATTGTTCCTCGGCACATTTTGTGTTACTAGAAGATGTGCATTATCACGATTTATGTTGATGAAGGAGAGGAGATAGTAACATTTGTTAGTGCATATGTGACCAAGGGCAATTAAAGATAAACTAAGGTCAAATGAAGAAGCCTTATCACTGATACTTGTTAACCTCACGAATACACATGAAAAACAATACCAACACGGACTTTCCTGTTACAATGAACTGTCCAAAAAAGTAGATTAGAGTGGAGGCAAGTGCATAATATCCTGCAACTGGATTACTATTGTCCTTCTTTTGTAGTAATGATACCGCTGGCACTATCGATATAAGGCCACCAAAGAAAATGATAATGAAGAGTGGGTTAACAATAATGACATTGATCATATTCATAACTTCAATTCCAGTTGTCATATCTTGTTTGGATAATGCTGGCATTATATTGTATTTGAGAATATAATGATTATACCCGCAGCCATTGAATTTAATATGACAGAAGTGAGCATTATAATTTCATTCATATTAAGTGTGGTATCGATGACATTGCTTTCTGAGTTTGTAGCATGATATATACTATTCGCAGTATTGCTTGATGTATCAGTAGTACTTCCGTATGATCCCATGGTTCGTTGCTTACTAGAGATATCCCCTTTCTTCTTGAAATGAGAGGAGATTCTGATGTTGTGTGCATATGATATGTTAGAGGATTGTGCTTCTATTCAGAAGTCTTGAACAATATATTGCATTGCAACATCAATTCATTATCCAACATTGCTCAGGCAGGCTCTTTTCAATCATATACACCCATAATCTATCCTTACTCCTATTCGATATTGTGGAGTCATAGCTTAGAATATTCTGTTGAGTAATAATGATGTTATGTTTTGTAGGTATCAGTATATATCCTTGTCTACAACTTGGCTGAAAATAGAGATACAAAGCTCTCGCTGTTGCCAATAATCTAGTGAACGATATCAATTGATTGTCTTAACTATTATATTAGGAGGTACGATATATCCTAAAGCGATCAAACCTTTATGTATTGGTCATTGTTGAAGTATTTGATTGACTGAGTTGATGTGAAAGGTCAGCATATCCATCTCAATATATGAAGAACATACGCGTAGATTTATTCATTAGTAGGTAGGCATCTATTTGGTAGTATATTTGTTTATTCGGCGCAGACCGCGACGTTCTGCGATACATAATATTGAACATATCTTGTGTCAAAAATTGCAACTCCGATGACACTGTTGCAATAAATATATAATATATCCCTATCATACACGGAACTAAAACAATGGATCTAATTGACGATGAGTTAGTGCTAAATATAGCATCATATTGTGATGCTCGTAGTATGCTTTCTCTTGCTCTCACAAGTAAAAAATACGGTAGTAAACCATTTACTGCTGTTGACATCATCATTCATAGTGAGGGAGCTCGAAGAGCAACAATTAAACGTAGTTGGTCATTAATGGATGAAGCTGCTCGACGTATTGTGTGGAAGTTTTCATCGACACAATTGGGCAGTCTTGGTATGGGTATGACTTTCGACGGTCTATTGTTGGAAAAGAATGTTACATATAAGATGACAAAATCCATGATGCTGTCAAAGATTAAGGAGGAAAGTCTTACTGTGGAGATGGTGGAGGATTGTTCTAAAAGCATTCAGTCAAAAATCAGACCCTTTTATGGTCGTATGGCACCAAGAGAGGAGATGTCGTGGATGGGGCTTCTTCATCAAATGGCTATTGCAAGAAAGGGTAGGATGTTTGTTATTGATCTCCACTCTCTGATGACGGATGAAGATGTGATGAGTCGTTATGAACAATGTAGGAGAGATCCTGGGGAGCGGATTAATGGCCAACAAATCAATGGTGTAACAAAGTTAGAAATAAGGGGACCAGAATGGAATGAGTTCTTACCACAAGACGATGAGAGTGGATATCCTTCATCTCCGTATGCGAATATTGAACGCCTTTTTAGGGATATTGCTACCCTTCCACAACTCCGGGAGATCGTCATAGATCCAAGTTTCAATAGTCAAGAAAATCAACAGTTGGATACATCGTTTGTAGTATGGCTACTGTCTCCGCAGAGTAAATACACAACCTTGAGGATTAACAATCTGGACGTCATGTTTCAAGAACATGCCGATAAGCTGACAGAGGCATTCAATAATTCTACCTCAATTGAGTCTCTCTGCATTAGTGTTCTTTACATCGGATCAAGGGTGACAAATATCATTCCACTTATGCAAAGTATTGCAAACATGCCAAAATTAACTCATCTCCGATTAGTGATGGTGGCTTTTAATGTAATGGGGTGGAATCCTGAACCACCTGGAGTTGGCATCAACTATGCAGAGGACTCACTTCAGGCCCTCCAGACATCAACAACGCTTGAAGGTCTTGAGATCGTGACTGGGGACGAGGTCCTTGGCCCAGTGATGGGCCAATACTTCTCTAGAAACAATCTTAGAGAAGTAAGCAACTGCCGAAGCCTCAATGCTGATTTATGAACTGAAAGTGGATTGGAATAGAGAAAAGGGGTGCATGACATGAGAACATAAGGTATGTATGATTGTATGAAAGGAGGAGTAGATATAATCATAATCTAGAACAACATGGCATTGAGTCCAGGCTCTTTTTAATCAAAACAACACCCAGCCAATCTATCCATATCTTATTAGATATTATGGCATACTTCCTATCATGCTCCACAGATGCAAATCTTCGTTCGATGCTAGAGAAAACAATAATGATGCAGGATGCCTGTGTTGCATCATGGATAGAGTTGCATAGGGGAGACCGAGCGATCAATAATCGATTATCATACTGCTAAATACAGTCATTAGATCGGCATCAAATGATAGTAGTCTGGTAGAGCATTGGCAGTATCAGCTTCCCCCAAAAGAATATCTATTTAATATACTCATATCAACATCAAATCAGATATTATTAGATATCAACTTAAATCCTTGTACACATACATAATCTGATGTCGGGTCTCTGCAAATGTGTCACCGAGTGTGTAACTGAAACGCCAAAGTTTCTCTTAGAAGAGAACTGCAACGCCATTATATCTAATGTAAAAGAATGTCATACATCAGCCACACAGACTATTGAATTATGTACATCTACACTCGTTACATCAAAACAGTTAGTATCATGTGGAGAAACAATACAGCAGTCATTAATCGGTACTACCAGAGATCTAGATGCCGACTCGTTTGCAGTGATTGCCGATCTGATTGATGGAGACAAGACAAAGGAAGCAAAAGATTTGGCAGTCACGATGAAGGATCGGTCGAGTGAATGTATATCATTATCAATACAAATGGTAGAATCGTTAGAAAAGAGTGTAGATGCCTTGCCAGATGTTATTGAGAAGTATATTGAAAAGAAGGCACAACAATCAGTAACTAATGATCTAAGTATAGAAGAGCGTGATATGGTAGATGGTGGTGGTATCGAAAAGGATATTGGTGAATTGCAACGGTGTGTCGATAATATTGAGAACTTAAATTTACTGACCGCCATTGAATCAGGCAAAAATGCATTCACTGCAATCAAGGAGAAGAGTACACTTTGTCATACCATCTTTGATATGATCAAAAAGTTTGCAGGTGACGTTGACGTTATTGCCACTGCCGTTTCTAATATGGATGCCTCTACTATGCTAGAGAAAGTGAAAGATGGTAGTATACTCAAAGCGATTGGCCTTTCCAAGTTCATTAAGCAGTTGGCTGAGGGTTGGCAAACACTAATGGATAAGGTCATTGAGCTCTTTCATTCAGCTGCTGGAAAGTTGAGCACATTGTGGAGAGCCTTATCAAATGCAAAGGATGTAATGGTTAGGGTTCTAACTGAAGTTGTAAATGCCAAATCACTGTGCGGCGAAGTAAATGAAAAGGCTGAGAAGTTAAAGCAAATGACGATATCCCTTGGAAGTGTAGAGGCAATCAACCTTGTCAAGTCACTAGGTGGCAAGAGAGATAGATCCATAAGTGATGCATCAGATACATCAAGAGGGATTGACGATGGAATTGAAGCTGCATGCAGTCAACTGAAGAGCGCGTCAAAGAGTGTAGGCGATGAGTACGCCAATTTGCCTTCGATTATTACCGACGGAATCACTGATACAGAAGAGGATAATGATGAGATCAACTCATTTAGTGCTCATATTCGAGATGTTAGTGGTGATATCAAACAACTAGAAGACGCAACCAAGGCAATTGAAGATGCAGACATCTTACATGCGACAAGAATGGAAAGAAGTAAAGACTATACCAGACAAAGTAGATACCTGCCGAGAGATGATCCAAAGTTGTACAGATTTTACAGTCCGAAGCAAGTCATCTATTGATAGTTTCCTTGGAAAGTGGAGCCTAGAGACGGCTATTTCACATATAAAAGAGATGAGTCGTTTAGTTTCACTCTCCCAGTTAATGGAGACACTTGTTGAGCAAATACATAAGTTGATGAAAGCCATTACAACTTTACTTCAGGTCATATCTACCAAGATACAAACGATGATGCAAAGTAGCGGATTAGATTCAATGGTAGATTCAGTTGCAGACGCAGCAGCGGATCTAGTGGCGGCAAAAAAGGGGGACTTTACAGGAAAGCCACACCTTCCCTGCCTCCAATGGCCAATGTCCTCTATCGGCATTGGGCCATTGTCGGGGGACGGTGGGCGGGTGAACTTAAACTCTATTCTAATCGCACTGTTAACTGCGTCAATAGGTCTAGTTCGTCGTCATGGTTTCATGACAATAATGAGCTCAGTGTTGAGCTCTTGGCAAAAGGATACCAGTGACGATTTTCTTTCAATTCCTTCAAGACTAACATCGGTAAGTGATGGAATCAGTTTTCACTAAAAGAAAACTCTATATTTTTATTACCTCCTTTTTACCTTAATTGTGTGTCACTTTTGTGGTACATATTTACGTCATATGTAGGTAAGTACTTCTCGGACTAAATCGCCAAATGATAGTGAATCTATCCTTCACTGTACTATCACGCTGCAAACCAAGATCCTCTTGTTGAATAGGATGCTTCAGCTAGTTGAGTTTAATATATCCTTTTTGAGTTAATCGATCTTTTTCCTTTTCGTAGATATGAACTACTATGAACATATACTACAATACAAGTTGTCTATACCCCAACATATCATTACATATTATGTTATTATTGGTGGAAGCCCATTTTTTTGTATCAAACATTCATAAAAAAAGTGGGTAGAGGAAGTTAAGGAAGGTTCTGCCGGCGAATATATACAGAGATATTGTCAGATTACACCGACACTGGTTAGTTTTTATAGACTACACACCGCACATTATTGGTACACATCAATCAATACGTACTTTGCAGCTTTATGGTGATAATACTTCCAGTTTGCTTGTTCAATACAAAGTTAATGAACGTATTTACGTCGAAGTATCAGTTCATAATATTGAATTTATATACTCAGTACTCAGTAGTACGGACTGTTAATAATTAATAGTTAATGCCAATGCATTATGAAATTATGTATATGCAGCCAGCACCCAAGTATCGGGTATTGAACAACAAATTGGATAATTGAAGGAAGTGCATTTGTATTTGGTAACTACTACAACAATGATCAAAAACAACAATAATTCAACTTCTTATATACGGCAGACAGTTTACTTCGTTAACAACCACATAGCAACCGGTAGTTCTAGACCAGAGAGGATTAATAAGATGTTGTGATGGGATAGAGAATCGCCCGGGCGAAGACCCGGGCACAAGAAGGAATGATAATTATCTAACATGATCGTCGGGTTATTGCAATGTTATGCAGTGAAGGTACAGCAGGGTATGGTATATATTTATTAATAGATAGGGATAGCAATGTATTGCATCATGCAATGTTAGAAGGGTATTATGGCATTATATCGATAGAAATGTATCCCAATGTCATACAATGAACAATCCATACCATACCATAGTAGTGAATGCTGCTGAATGTATGTCGGATATCAGTATCAGCACATATAAACTATTTTATCAATTATCAAGGAATGGTATGTATTTAGTAAGTACTACAATCTGCAATAATATGTATACGGCAGACAGTTTACTTCGTTAACAACCACATAGCAACCGATTGGTAGTTAATAAGATGTTGTGATGGGATATAGAATCGCCCAGCAGCACAAGAGAAATGAATGACTGAAAGGTTATCAGATATCTGAAAAGGATAATGCGATGAAGATACCAAGAACGGGAAGGTAGGATGTATGGGAAGGAATGGGAATACGGCCTTCGCACCTTTCGATCAAGATCAAGATTTAGTTAGTTCTTGATTGACTCCAAGAACGGGATGATATCATACAAACATTATATGCATAATCTCACCATATTGTGCAGCACGTATATACATCCTACTCCGCCACAGGAGATACACCGCCGCGCGCCATCTATTATCTCTCCATTTATCATCCCCCATCGACTATCGACTACAGCATCAAGGATGGATATCAATAACAACACCAACGCTGAGGCTACCATGGATGCATTTACATCGTTGTCTTTATCACCGGAATCTGATACTGAGCACACGAGAATTGGTGTACTATATGACATATCCGTCCATAAGAGTGACTTAGCATGTATTGATGCACCAGCATCTTCAGGGAGAGCAAGGTGGGCTAATGATGTCATTGTACATCTGGGTGACAATATAAGCATATCAACCGCATCTTCGAATAAAAAACATCTCTTGTTGATAATCACTCCTTCTGAGCTATTGTCATTCACACAGCATATGTTCCCTAACATTGATGTTGTACCAATTCTAAATCTACACAAGTTTGGCAAGTCCATGGGTATCCCTGGTATGGGTCTAAAGAAGGACGAGTTCAAAGAGGCTGAATTTAGATTTCGTCTCATGTTTAAAGTTAATG
>Ga0214477_100801_pt1 | contig 19648 bp, 10 predicted proteins | sample M1_20Mar14CPVII9_FD_165058 | JGI IMG/M metagenome (GOLD analysis project Ga0214477, IMG submission 165058) | Marine eukaryotic communities from Monterey Bay, California, United States - M1_20Mar14CPVII9sort6BwellC16 | ecosystem: Environmental > Aquatic > Marine > Unclassified | place: USA...
AGGGAGCAAGCCGTCTAGATCATAGTATGGCTTTAATATGTACATATTTTTATGCTTAAATAGTATAGAAATGAACGAGGTATCAAAGCCTGTCATTAGGACTATGTCAATTAAATTCATGCATATCAGGGAAACTCTGATGCATTCTTCTCATGCAATGAAGTTGCCACTTTGTCTCATGTACCAAAGTTCCCAGTTTGGTAATCTCTGTTTGCTTGCATTATCTCGTCAAAAGTATTCATCACAAAGGGCCCTCTTGCTGCAATTGGTTCATTCAAGGGCTGCCCTCCCATTATCAACACACTGGTATCTGCTTCTCCCGATTCGATACGAACTGTACTTCCTCCGCTCTTTTCCATGATGGCAACCGCTTGGGCTCCGACGTGCTTCTTCTTCTCATCACTTCCAATAACATCAATCTTTCCTCGACGTACAAACAATATACAGTTGTAGTTATCTGGAAAAGGAAGCTCTACAGTTGATGGTTCATTGATTGATACATCCCATAGCTCTACTGGGGAAAAGGTAGATGCCGGTCCTTTTGTTCCTTCAAATGACCCAGCAATAATTCTTACCTTTCCAACTGCATCGGCAGTACATGCTTCTCCATTACCTGTTTTTCCAAATATATCTACCGATGGTATATCTGAATCAACAATCGGTTGATACCCCGGCTTTGTCATCTTATCTTTCTTTGGTAGATTTACCCATAGCTGGAAAATGCGCGTTGTTCAAGATGTAAGAAGATGAGGAGAGATGATTGTAACTTCTGTTAGAATATGTGGGTTTCAATGGCAATTAAATAAAGACAAATCAAACTTCATATTGATTACATGAATTCATATCAATAAAACGATACCGTGGACTTTCCTGACACATCTCAAAGACTCCTCCTTTCTTTGAGAATTCATTACTGTGAAACTCCTGATGAATAATACCTCTTCCAGCAGTCTAGTATGTAATATGATGTAGATATATGAATATGTGAGCATGTGTAAATCAACGCAAATACATGTGTATATAAAAATATAAAATATAAATATACATTCATATCTTTCTTTTACTTACCATCCATTGGACATCACCAGCTTTAATAGTATCTCTATTACCCATTGAATCAGCATGCTCGACTTCTCCTTGAAATGCAATAGTTACTGTTTCAAAGCCTCGATGTGGGTGTCTACCTACTCCACGAGGTTGACCAGAATTTGGTTTAAACTCTTATCAATGTTGTTTCTGGATGGTGATTTTAAATAAGATTCTATGTTGTTGATTGGGTGTTGGTGTGTTTTAGTTAATTGTTGCTAATTGTTTTGCATTGTAGCAGTAAAATCTATATAAACCGTTAGAATAGTGATTAAAACACCAACAAACTAATCATTGTATTGCATCGACTAGTCTATTTCCCTCGACCTACAATACCACTACCTTTGCTTGTAAGCAAATTATTATTATGACGTCGTATCCTCCACATCCAACTCATCAGTGGTATCCTTGAAAAAATGGAGTGGCCCCCATAATATCAGTTTAAATGTCCCTATCTCTAGCCGTATAAGTAAGTCACCATTTATACCTTTTACTTTATAAACTCAACTGTTCATCAATATGGGTGTTAGTGTTGAGCAGTGGCGCCATGCAATTGGTCGATTTTGTAGTGGTTCCATTACTACAAGTGTCTGTCATACATTATCTTTGGAGTTTCTAATACAACTATTGGGATATTTAAAATGTACGATGCCACCATACATAGCTTGTTGTTTATATCCGCCGTTAGTGAACTATATATGCACAACTTTCAGTGGTATTTGGACAGCCTGTTGTTGCTTTGCAAAGGTATTTGCCGGTATTAGCCTCATATGTATTAACTACTTTGTGGAGGTGTCTACAATTATTTTGACCATTTATGGGTCTTTATTATGGAAAATGTTATGGAGCATTTGTTGCATTTGGAGTGTTTATGTATTATTGAAAAAGTCAATGTTCCATTATGGGTACAACATTGAGATTAATTACGTTAGTGTGATGTCAAATTGGTACTCGTTTTACTGGCACATCATGTCAACAATTATGTCAACATTAATCTCAACTATGATGAAATTGTTTACCCGGGGTATTAGATTCATTGCAAGGTTTATCAAGGTGGTATTTGGTAATAGGTACTATTTATTGTCAATGTTATTTATCATGACAATCTTATACGTCCCTTTGGTGTGTGGATATGACTCTTCATCTGATTATTCTGGTGGTAGTAATAGTGGTAGTGGCAGTGCGGCGGCGGCTGCAGGTCTTGCTACCCTTGGTGCCGCAGATGAAATAGGTAGACGCCGCCGAAGGGATCGTCGTGGTAGTGGTGAAGAGAAACGACCCGAGGATGGGGATGAGGTCGAATCTTCGGATGATGATAATGTTCAAACAAATGCAATGGATCCTGCTATATGTCGCCGCATGAATAAGGATAGTCATTATGTATTTGGTCAGTCTGTGTTCCAGTCAAACTCACAGGACTTACAACAACCACCGGGTAGTGCCGATAGTTTGGCTAGTAGAGCTAGTAGGAAGGTAAAGAAGGCACGCCGTAGTGCTGAATCATTTGGTAGAAGGGCTCTTACTGCAATTAGTCCTAGAAAGAGATCGGCAACAGAGTCTGGTGATGCTGATATGGGTAGTCCGTCTATGGGTGATAGTCCATCTAGCACTATTAGTAACAAAATTGGTCAAAAAGAGGAGGCGAAAGCCGAGAACAACAACATATCTAACTTTTGTGAAAACAATAATGAACAGAACAATACTGATAATAATGAGATTGAAGAGGGATTGACTAATGCTGCACTAGAAGGCGAGCTTGATGCTGGTACACCAGCAGAACCTGATAGTAATACTAAACAAAAGTCCATCAATGAAATAAAGATCGAGGGAGATTCTATTGTTTTTGGAGCCAACCTCGGTCCTATGGAAGGCATATTGAATTGGTATAATGAACTATTAGATTCAGAACAAAATGCATTCGAGGGTACTATGAAGGGTTATATTGCCGAATTAGTAAAGTATGTCAACGATGTGAAAGAGGGTCATATTAAGTTTGGTAGTGATGAGGAAATGGAAAAGAGATTTAATGAGAAGAGAGAGTTGATTGGAAAAAAGATGGAGGATGTCCTTGATAAGAACGGTAACTCCTACCTCATCCCACTTATCAACCTTGGGAGCTTGTTTTCAGTTCATATAGTCATCGTATTCTTCCTACATTATGCACCGAAGGGTGTCAGGAAAGTATATAACGAGGCGTACAACTTCTGTCGGAATACACAGTGCTGCATTCATACCATGAAGCACAAGTTGTTGAATTTTCAGATAAATGAAGTGACATACGGGGCAAAGACGATGCTTGAGTGGGCCTTTGGAGGTTTGACTAATGTTGACAAGTCTGAGAAAATGGCAATCGTTGATCTTATCCCTTTCCTGTTAGACAAGGTTGATTCGGAGTCGGCCATGAGGGAACAGTATAGAAAGATGTCGGAAAGTCTTGGACTTGAGAGCTTCTACATTCTCATGCTCATCCCATACTGTCTTGTGCAAATGCACATTCTATTGTTCCAAGAGTGTCAACGTCAAGGTCGTCATCAAGGTATTAAGTTACAGATTCATGCTGCCTCGGCTTATGTTGCAAAGTATGTGTTTGGATTAGTGAGCGGTACCACCAAGTACTTGAATAGGTATACCTACAAAACCTTTGTCATCTCGTTCGGATTACATCCCCAAGCATGTGAGTTACGGTGTCGTTTGTTGATATATTAACACATTACATAATCTCACAACTCGCCTTATCTCACAACTCATATCATTCTATAAGACCTGATGGGAGTCTGCAAGGGTCCAGTATACAATGCAGTACGAGACGCCATGACGACTGTTCTTACTGATGTGTACAGAAATGTATACAACTTTAAACCTAACTTTGTCAGTAAGATTATGACTATCTTTGGTAGTGATTATGGTGGAATAGATATGGGCATGTATGCTCATATTGCCAAGCTACTCGAGCAAGCTAATCAGCTGGACTTGTTTGACAAGGTGAAGAAGATGAATTTTAGCACCGAAGCTGATGAATTAGCATTCGTCTTGGGAAAATTGCGTAGTGTTCCTGGAATGAGTAGTGCATGTATTGACTTCTTTGTTGAACAATACAAGACATATGAACTCTCCGCAATCATGTCCCGGATGGAGAAATTCAGAGCCGGCTGTCGTCTACAATATATTGCAGCTCAGATGCCAGACACACTATCCTACTATACACTTCCATCTTATATCAAATCAATGATCAAAAGAATATCAAGTGCATTAGGTAAAACCCCGAAGCAAGTCTTTGATAGTTTGAAAAGGATTAAGAAGGCACGGGAGCGTTTCTCATTACTCAGTGACCTTGCAACAGTGTATAACCAGGCAGGTGGTGGAGAAACTGGCGTTGCGGCAGTGGAAAAAGAGAAGAAGAAGCTAAACAAACTCAAGTCTTTGTTGGTAGATAGTTCACTTGCAATTGATATGGTCAAGAATACAGCTGAAAAGCATGAACGACTCGGTAATCTCGGTGGTATGATGAACAAGTTAGCTTCTACGTACAATAATGCAAGCAGTGAGGAAGAGGGATTAGCTGCAATCAACAAGGATCCAAAGTTAGATGAATTGGCATTATTGTTTCCTGGGGGTAAACAAGCAGCACTAGAAGCCGTGTTGAATACTGCCAATTCATGCAGCAAGTCATTCTGGGAGAACTTTAAAAAGTTAAAGAAGTACAGGAAAGATTTCCCTGGTGATGTTGTGGAAGTGGAAGTAAACGGAGATATGGTGAAGGTACTAACAATTGATACATCCAGGAACAGTGAGAGTCATAGTTTGCATCAGTGGTTAGTTACTCAGAATGGCCATCGTTACGCTAAGGGAGAGACTGAAGATAATTGGGGTTTCAAGGCTTACAAGAGGATGGGATCGATTGAACAACTAGCTTTATCGGGTATTGACGTTACATTCGATACAGAGAATGAGGTACATCAAAAAGCAATGGATAAACGTTTGGGGAATAAAGCCACAGAGAGTGTAGATGAGGAAGTAGGTGACTTTATCACATTTCTTGGGGGCAATTAACGAGATATACATAAGGTAGTACACTGTTATGGTATGACAAAGTCGTGTACTAGTTTAGCCACCCAATGCTACTGTTATGCACACCACAATGTCCAACGACCGAACGAACTGGTCGTGACACGCTTCATTAAACATAAAGTAAACAATATGCTTCAAGGACGAGATGCTCAGTATCCATATTCGACTGTATGCCCCTCGATCTCATCACTAACTCGGCCACTACCATTCCATCGTCCCCTCAATTCACGAAGGTATTGCGGAACCTTCCCGCTTTTCATTGGTACCCCAACACTAGCGTATACTTGGTTTTGAGCTCCAACTTTGACGTCATCAACGTAGAAAGCAGGCTTGACCGACTTGGCATAGGCACTATTCTTCTTCATGTTGGTAGCATTTTGAACAGGAGCACCAATGGGAGGAGGAAGAGTAAGTAGACGAGGAGTATTCATATGCTGCGTTGTAATACCATCATTGAATATACAAAGACGGCTGTTGTTTAGAACAGCTGCCCTGTAGAGAGCCTTTTGAACATGTGTGTCATTGCCGAATTGAAAGGTAGAGCAATTGCGGTGTTTACAAGTACCAGTATTACCAAGATTACTGAAAATGCGAATCAATACCTCTACTCTGCCATCCTCGGTCTTCAACAACTTCTCAATCTCAGGTAAGTTCTCCTTTGCAAAGAGAAACTTATACATTCTAAGCAAATCATCGGCATTAATTACATGTACCAACTTATCTCCGTCCATGTAAGAATCCATTGAATGATGAGAATTTGCTACACTCCTAGGTAGACTCCTTTGTAGACCTTGATGTACTAACGCAAAGAAGGACATCAAACAAATTAATACACTACCCTTTGACGTACGAAGGATTCGATTTACATTCTCAATGGTAGCTGTAGCAGCTGCTACTTGAGCTGCCGTCTGAGTCCGACAAGAATATAAGATGTTTAGAGACTTGTCATTGTTAATGATAAATAATAAAAGAAGGAATCTTACCCGCGCTGCATCACTCAACGCAACGCATGACAAAAGGACAACGACTACAAGACGTAACCAGTTGAACATTGTTGTATGTTTTGTATTTGCTTGATTCGTGATAGATTAGTTGAATTATGAGCACAAAGTTTTATTTTAGTTATGAAAATCTCCATCTTTTTAATTTTGTTAGCAGGACTAACTTTATTGACTCAATGCCTTCTTTTGCATAATGCAATTTCTCCTCTGGTAATATGCGTGGAGATGATGTTGGTAAAGGACATTTAGAAATAGTAGGTTGTTGACTTGATACTATAATAGTCTCTCTAGGAGTGTTTTGGTACTATGTGTCCATATATGGCCGTCTTTAGTACCATTGTTATTATCCATCATCATCATTTTTGTTGTGCATGTAAATGCTCGTCTATTAATATTTGGGTACTTTGTTAATGAAAGCAAATTGAAGGAGTGCATTAAAGGACGGTATAGTTGCAATTTGCATAATCAAACATCAAGAAAGGGGAAAGTTCTTCTGTAAATGCCTTGTTTCCGAAGACTGGGTGTACATTAAAACCATCTCCAACCCAGTGCTTGGGAGTTGCAGGAAGAATTTGCTTGACGGATCTGAGTGATGATACCATGTTGTTATTATTATTGGTTGTTGATACAGATTTGCAAATTGATAGTTGAGAAAGTAGTAGAAATATGAATCTGATCGTCGAGTTCATTAATTATGGTATCAAGGTGAACGACTCGATAATATCAATGGAAATCGTCAAATAGACTATGCTATTGGCGTCTAGGTCCTGGGTATATCGTGTTGTATCACTGCGCTATTTCGGGGCGGCGAAGTGATCAGTGTAGTTACCAGAAAGCAGATTTGGCGATTAAACTTCTTATGTGCTATTGAATTGCACTGCCAAGAAGTGCCAAGACGGTAGAAAGGTAATTCTCTACTACCATTATTGCTACAATTTTCTACAACATTCAATAATACCACCAGCATCCCCTGCAAGAGTATGTGTTGTATTGATGTTCTCTCCTCTCCGCTCATGCCCTCCAAAAATGCAAGTTGATTGTTATGTATGATCTCACCCCGTACCCGAGCAACACTGACCATTAAATGAATTGGCACCGGATTCGCCAAAACAAGGGGGTCTAAGAATTTGAAGAGAAAGTAGATTTAACACATACATACTCCAGTGTGTATTGATAAAATATAATGTACTAGTATTGGTAAAGATGTTCTAACCCATATAAAAAAGATGGGCGTTTGTATAACAGGTCTCTCAAAGATTCTCAAACCTCTAAAAGAGGTGAGATGTGGATAATCGGCAGCACGAAGCTTTGGATATCACAGACCATATTCTTTATGTTTGGTATAATAACCATTTTTGTTTTAAAGTAAAACTGAAGTAGTAGATAGTAGATAGTATTCTCCTCCACAACGACTCCAACAACTTAAACAAGGTTTCCACCTTATACCTTGAAACCACGAGACTTACGGCGACCACGAGCCTTCTCGAACTTACGTCCCTTACTCCTGACATATGGCTTAACACCATCGTAGGCATGGGGATTGGTAACAGTTGTCCTCTTACCAAAGTGAGCAAGAGCAGCACGGCTTTCGGGACCACGAAGCAATACAGTATTGGCACCAGTTGGTGATCTCAAGGCAAGTTGATCCAATGTAATGCATTCTCCACCGGCAGCAACAATACGCTTGCGGGCATTTTCAGAGAAGGAGAGAGCACAAACACTCATCTTGGGACATTCCAACATACGAACATCATCAGTAACCTTACCAACGATGACGGCAGTCTTGCCGTCCTTGTTGGTCATGTACTTGGCTAGACGATTAAGACCAAGTGGTGGTGCGTTAACCTTGGACATGTGCAGACGCTTGGCAACAGTGGCACAAAACTTGGAGTCAGTACGACGGGAAAGGAATTTGTACAACTTGATCAATAGACGTTGGTAAGGGTTCTGTGTCTTGATAACCTTCATGGAAGATTTGTGGCCAGTACGGCGCCCTCCTGCTTTCAAATCGATACCCATGGTTGATAATTAAGTATATATAATAATTTAGTGGCTGTGATGAAAGGTTATGGTGAAGGGGAGAAATGATATGTCAGTACTTTGTTGCATGTAAATTGCAAATATAGAAAACACACAACGCAGCCGGTCGGCTATTGTCCAAACCGCCGATATATAAAACATTGATTGCAAACAGAAACCAATGTACTACTTACATGGGAGAAGATAAGAGATAATAATATGGTATGAAGGTCAATGCCAACTAAATTTTTTACCTGCTTACTAAAATTTAATTTAATTGGGAGTGTCCAGCTAATTGGGACGCCTTAACTCTATCCACAAGCCCACAAATCTACTAAAAGGTGAGCGAGATGATGATGGTGGTAGATCTCTAGAGCGGCGCTGTTTTGTTGATAGGAAGGTGCTTATATCTGTATATTTCGTATGATATAAGTGTAGGATTTATCAGTTATGACTCATGGCTCATAGGGTGATGAACACAAGATATGTCAAAACTCTGTTGTGTATGATGAGGGATGAGGAAGTTATCTTCCTATGCTGTAATCTCTGCGGCTGGAAGAATATTGCTTTATTGAGATTGCAATGATTCTGGAAGAGATCTTTTATTGCTCTATTGAGATTGTTGCAATATCCAATTTATATATCTCACATTTATCATTTTCTTATGTAATTTCTCCTACTTCAGTCAATATTTTGCAATCATGTCCCATCGTAAATTCGAAGCACCCCGTTGTGGTAACTTGGGTTACTTACCAAAGAAAAGAACCAAGCATCACTCTGGCCGAATCAGATCTTTTCCCAAGGATAGTGATCCCGCTGCCCCTCCTCATCTTACTGCATTCCGTGCCTACAAGGCAGGTATGACCCACGTTGTTCGTGGTGTTGACCGTCCCGGTGCTGTTATGCACAAGCGTGAGGTAGTTGATGCCGTATCCATCTTGGAAACACCTCCCATGGTTGTTGTTGGTGTTGTTGGATACATTGAAACTCCCCGTGGTCTACGAACATTAACCACTGTATTCGCTGAGCATTTAAGTGAAGAGTTCAAGAGACGTGCCTACAAGAATTGGTACAAGTCCAAGCGTAAGGCATATTCCAAGTATGCCAAGAAGTATACCGAGAATGACGGTAAGGATATTGAGGCTGAGTTAGAACGTATTGCCAAGTTTTGCAAGGTTGTACGTGTTATTACACACTCTCAAGTTAAGAAGCTTCATTTACGTATCAAGAAGGCACACATCATGGAGGTTCAAATCAATGGTGGTGCTGATGCCAAGGCCAAGGTTGACTTTGCCAAGAGTCTTTTCGAAAAGGAGGTTACTATTGACTCCGTCTTTGCCAAGGATGAACTTATTGATGTTTTGGGAGTTGCCAAGGGTCATGGATATGAAGGTGTGACCACTCGTTGGGGAGTTACCCGTCTTCCACGTAAGACTCATCGTGGTCTACGTAAGGTTGCCTGTATTGGATCATGGCATCCTGCTCGTGTTTCTGATACTGTACCCCGTGCAGGACAGAATGGTTACTTCCACCGTACTGAAATGAACAAGAAGATCTACCGTATCGGTAAGAAGGGAGATAATGCCAGTTGTCAAACCGAGGCTGACTTGACTGAGAAGAGTATCACACCCATGGGTGGCTTTGTCCACTATGGTATGATCCGTGAGGATTGGGTTATGATCAAGGGTGCCTGTGTTGGTGTTAAGAAGCGCCCTCTTATCCTTCGTAAGGCATTGATGAAGCATTCATCCAGGAAGCACTTGGAGAGTATCGATTTGAAGTTCATCGATACCAGCTCCAAGCTTGGACATGGACGTTTCCAAACTGCCGAGGAGAAGGCCAAGTTCCTTGGACCACTTGCTTCCAAGCAGAAGTCTGTTTAAGCATCTATTGTGGGTTATTGAGACCATGGGGTGTTTTTATGAATGTTTTCATTTGTGAACTTGTCACATAGTCTTCTTTCCTATATTGAGATTGTAACTTAATAAACCAGTTTACTGTCTTATACAATAGTATACTTCATAGCTTTAGTAACTATTGCAAAGTTGTAGGTCGATAGCACAGTAGCCTTTGACATAAGCCATTTTTACTGTCTTATCATTCTCTTTTCAATGAATAACTTTATCTTATCTTTGCAACAAGCCCAACTCGTACAGTCAACTTTACATGAGTATGGCTACTTGAGCTCAATATATACATAATATACTTGGATAATATATACCACTTAGTCTTCAACAAATGGATGCTTATAAAACAAAAGCCTGGAGAATGCTTTACCAAAAGTCCATGAGTTTAAGGTTCTTTGTTTCAGACGAGCATCAAAATCTGACTTCCACTCCCCAGAGTCTACCTTGGTTGTCATGAACTCATTAATGATTTGTACATCCGTTTTTATTCCGTCTTCACTTTCCATTGCTCGAGCAACTCTCTTGCAATTTGATTGGATAGTTTTATTTTTTTCGTCATCCGTACACTTCTTGAGAGCCTTAGCAAGATCTTGAGCTGTTGTCTTCTTGAGAGCTGATTGAAAACCAACACCACAACCGGCTTCTTCGATTAGTGATGCATTATCATATTGATCAGCTACACAAGGAGTAATGATCGTAGGTACTCCAGAGCGTAGAGATGCTGCCATTGTCCCTGCTCCCCCATGGTGTACAACTGCACAACACTTTTTGAACAGCCAATCATGAGGTGCCGATTGTAAGAAGAGAATATGCTTGTCGGCATAGTCAAGAAGTTCTTTGTCCTCGACCTTTGATAGGAGATCTTTTGACAGCTTGGCAAATCCTCCACAAATTATACCTGAGAGGTTGGCTTTTTTCAAGCTCTCAACTGCCATACGAGTCATGTGTTGAGGTGATACTGCTACCATAGAGCCCCACCCAATATAGGCCGGAGTTTCTCCTTTGGCATTGAGATCATCAATAAAGTCTTGAATTAGTTGGAGATTATCCTCATCTTTGGTAGCAGAAGAGAAGTTTTTATCACCTTTCTTGGCCAATTCCTCCTGGATAGTTGTTGAAACATACCAATTTCCCGTCCAGGTAGTCTGTTGTGCATACACCGGTGGTAGATCAGTAAACTTTGATTTTGGGAGTACGGCATCACTGATTGCAAACAGGTTTGGGGTGATTGGGTTCATCCATTCTCTAAGGAGATATGAGAGTGAGTCAAAAAGGGTAAAAGAGCAAATTATATGCACAAAAAAAAGTAGGTTGATTGTGCTTACCTAGCGTGTTGGCCAGCAGACTGCCCCAATAAGTGTTCTGTTTTGGGAATCGCGTCTTTCAGTACCTCACGCATAGTATCAAGCAAAATCTCGCTATCTTTATTCTTATCTTTAAGGGACATCGTCATAGCAGTTACCATAAGAAATGAAGACAACTTATGCAACCACTTAGGTTCGTGCATCTCCGTTTGGGTATGTTTTGATATAGGAAGGAAACTAAACGGACCAAGGTCTGCATGAAGCACAGGAATTCTTAGAGCTTGACCGATCGCTGAGGCTTGGAACCAAATAAGCGATGTACTAATAATAACATCAGGTTGGAAATCATTTGCTACTTTCCATTGTGATTTGAATTCAGTCGGAAACCTATTCGCGAATTGCTTACTCATATTCAAACCAAACTGAAGTGCACTTCCTGTCTCTAGCGCTCTTTTCATGTTAGGATCCTCCCGAAGGAACTCTGCCATATCAAAGTGAACACCTTCAGCTGAGACACCTAATGATGTAAAGATCGATGTACCATCGTTGATGTTTGTCATACCTAATACATTGTAGTTACTGTCCTGCAAACCCCTTGCTAAAGCTGCAAATGGTTGTACGTCACCACGAGATCCAAAACAGCATATCAAGACCTTCCGTTGTTTGCCGTCTACTACCATATTTATACCGATTTTATTATTAAAATTAAAGATCTTACAACTTGCAATCGTAAAATTAAAATCCACTAGAGAGTACAAGAATGATTGTAGTTGGATGATATTGAGATCACTGGGCTCTCACATATCAATAGCTCCGGATAGAGCTAGGTAGGTCGGAATATTATGATTGTAAATATGGCTGTCGATATCACTCGGCAGCTGTTAGCTGTTAATAATAAATGATTAATGATGTCTAGTGCTTTTCAGGATACCGGCAAGGGGCAAGGATACTATGTATCGTACGAGAATTACCCCCTAGCCTGCTTCTAGCCCCATAGATAGTGGTGGATAATATTTGTATCAACTAAGGAGTATACACTTGGTTTAAATGGAGCACACTTTGTGTCAGTCATTTAATAGTTGGTCACTACAGTGCTCGCATCCATCATTGCACTTATTAAAGACCACCTTTTCTACTACCAAATGCAACTGGTTGGAATACACCTAAAGCAGGGCGGAACTGTCTTGCAATCTTACCTAGTGGCGGAGGCTTGATCCCAGATTCTGGTACATCTCTCACATAAGTTATTAGACCTGTATCTGTATCAATCTCATAGAAACTAATACCCTTGATAGCACTTGGTGCACCTTCAAGTACTACTTCCCAAGTAAAACAAGTAGCTTTCACACCATCATCAAACCGTTGAGTAGCAAATGTAATACCCGGGAAGGAGAAATCTTCAATAAACTTCTTTACTTCTGCTTTTCCATTTAGCACATCTTCATAGTTAAAATCTCTATAAACAATTGACTCATCAAAGAATCTCATTGCCTCCTCGGGATCTGCACCTTGTACATCATTAAAAAGATACTTTGCAATTTCATTTGCTTTCTTTGGTGTTTTTGAAATGTAATTTGGTGGTGGCTTTGGTGTTGCATCTGCCGTAGCAGCCTTTAATACTTCGATTATCAGATCCCCAGGCTTGTAGAGTGGTTCTGGAATCTCTCTAACAAATTGAATCTGGTTATTGCTATTTAGCTCGACAAACGTTGTACCACGAAGACCTTCTAATGAGTTGTTAGATGTCCAAGTCCATGCAAATCCACACGCTGTATTTCCATCTGATATCTTATCAACACGAAATCCTGCACTACCATTCTTACTTCTTGCTAGTGCTCTAAACTTTAAATGCTCTGCAACTGCAGCCCTGCCAACAATTGGTTGCGGTTCGAAGCGATCTTCATAAACAATATCCACTGCACATGCTTCGGCAAAGGCTTGTGCACCCTCTACTGTACTATAACACTGCTCGTCATTAATTAAAGATAATACTAGTGATTGAGCCATTAGGAACTTCTTGTTATTGTTAGAGACATTACCATTATTATTGTTAATCATTGATACAAAGGAATCCAAGACATTATTGGTAGTTGCTTCAGCTTTGCAACCAGTAGTTATTTTTGCAATTGATTTAGTATTCAATAATGGAGTTTGAGTAAATCCTGATACACAATACAAGTATGCTGCAAGAAAGCCAACAGTGGTAGTAAGTTGTTGCATTTTAAGGTATGATTTGATGAGTAGAATCTCTCGATCGAAGAGCTAAATACTCGGATATATATGATGGATGTTATAGGTAATACTTAGGATAATAAAGTGTATAATAATAATATAACTTAGGTTTCCGAACTTGCTCAATACTGTAGGCTGTATGTTGCAAACGTCCTCCAGAAGAGGATGGAGACTCTTTCCTATTTCCTCGAATAAACCCCCCCGGGGGCAGTACACCTACCCCCCTTTTTGTGTTGTTGTTGTTTTATTTGTGATGATAGTTCCTTTGTGATATTCGATAAAGACGAGTATATCAGAAAGAGTGATAACAAACTGTTAGTTCACTATAGTAGTAAGATATCTGCGTGTTGCAAGTATCGATAGATGGTACCTAACAATTGAATAGCAACAACATCCGTTACTTCATTACTTCTTCCACAGTCCACATCATAATATTATTCATACCACTATAAAGATGATGTTTCTTTGGCCATATTACTGTATTGGTATAATATCAATATCATATGAATATAATTTCATTTTGCCAGTGGTTGCATCATCATCTAGTGGCAGTCATTCTCACTTTATGATAATGTCAGAAATTACAATATCTGATTCTGATAGTAATGTTGTTACTGATAATGCTAATAATATCCAAAGTAGTGAAGTTATTGGAGATAATGAACAGAATGGAAATAGTAGTCATGATAATACTGATTCCAACAATATAAATACCAAGGAGCATACCAGTTCTACTGGCAATATAGACACAACAGATGGAAATTATAGTGAACAAAGTGAGTTAGTAATAAGTGGAGGTAGTAGCTCTGGGTCTGATACAGATGGAGAAGATGAGGATAAACTTGAGTCTATTAATAATAATCAAGAAGAAGATGATAATGTTAATACAGGGTTTGATCAACAACAGCTTTCTAAAGAGGTTGATTCGATACCGCCGCCACCATCAAATAATATTGAATCTGATACAGATCTGGCTTCCACATCATCAACAGAAACCACTTCTTCTTCTCAACCACTAAGAACACTCAAACGATTACAGGCAATGTTGGATGATTCAGATTATGCTTCACACACGGTTGCGTCTTCTGATCAAGAAGCTGAGGCAGCAACCACAACAGTTATTGCTGCCAGTAATATCAATGCAAATGATCAAAATATTATTGAGAATGTCTCATCTGCTTCTCAGAGTTCAAACGACAATATCGATATTCCTCCATCACCGCCAATAATACAGCCAGCTGTTACTTCTAGACCTCAAAATATAAATAATCAACAACAACAACAAGCCACTCCAGAAAAGCTATGGACATCAAAAGATCGAGCTAAATATCGTCGAACACGACGAACTGAGAAACAACGACGACAACAACGAGAGTATGAAGAACAACATGCTCGTAAGATACGTGATATACAAAGACAAAGGATTATTCGAGAAGAGCGTGAAAGGAAAGAATTAGAGCAATTGCGCTTGAAGCAAGAAGCTCAAAGACAGCAGCAGTTTTTACTTTATAATGGGGAATCTACAGACTTTACTGATGATGACACCGATACAGATGGAGGGGGGTTTGAATTACCAAACTTGCCGGTACATTTGAGTGATGGAGAGGTAACTGATGACTTTTCAGAAGAGACTGATGACCATCCTCCATCACCAAAGAGGTATCATCATCGAAGTACACAATCATCTCCTTCCAATTATAATGATCACTCTCAACGGGTAGCTCCACCATATAATGGTATGCCACCTCCTCCTATACCCCAGAATCCTCCTATACCTCAAAACATCAGACAGAATAATGTACATTATCAAAATCAACCCCCACAACAACAACAGCCACCATATCAAAACTATCAACAACAGTACCCACCCTATAATCAACAACAACAACCACAACAACGGCAAGCTATACCACAGTATCAATACAATAGCCAGAATCCTAATAACCAGCCTATGCAACAGCAGCAGCAAGAGAATCAACAAAGACAATATGAACAGCAATATGCAGCTTGGGCTCAGGCAGCTCAAAACGGATACTATTATCCACCGCCTCCTCAACTTCCTCCGACTGTGTCATCCTTTCAACAGGCGCAAAGGTCGCAGCAGCAATCTCAACAACAACAACCTCCGCCACAGTCCAATTACATGCATCCATTTGCAACTCAACAGCAGAATAATCGGGAAATAGAATATCCTGTACAGCAACAGCAGTCCTATAGCGCACCACAACAGCAGCAACCTTTTCCTCCTCAACCTGCTTTTGTACCTCGAAAGCCACAAGGAGATTTTCCTGTTCGTGATGACCTTGGCTATGAACAGCAAATGCAACAACAAGACAGAGGCAGTGTACAAAACAATGTGGCGGAAGTTCCTCCCAATAAGCCAGAGAATGAGATAACACAAGCATCGGCTAGTTCTCTGAATGGCCAAATGAGCGTCCAATCTGCATTAGTGACACAACCAAATCAGATGTCATCTCAATTAGTTCCTTCGAGTAGTACTAGCTCGGCAATCGAGGGACCTATCAATGCAGAAGGACCTTACAGTGTATTTGTTGACGAATCGGTAAGAGTTTGTGTTTCAATAAAGATTTCTGATTCTTCCTCTTATCTCACTCACATGCTTTGCTCTGCATTTATAACACAGGATGTACTGATAGAGGGTGCCGGGTCTAGAATAATCTTCGACTCCTTCCAAAAGCTTACATTTGCTGGTATTGGAGTAGCACTTTTATCTTATTGTGCAGTATCTCCTCGATCATTACCATTCCCAGAATACAACCGTCTATTTCTTCAAAATCTATCGATTGTATGGCTAGCAGCTATTGCTCCAGTTGTTTCTCTCTTAGCAGTGTACGATGGAAAGTATAATAATATCAACACTGTGGTGAGTACTTGTTATGTTACATTTAGGTATACTTCTTCCTTTTTGTTTATAATCTCACATTTGATATGTTTGAATTTGCTTTCCTGAATCCCAAGATTGGAACATTTCACGTATCATTCACATTGGGCTATATACTTGCATTTGTATCGGAGGTTATTGTAACAACAATTGTCAGGCTTGGTGTATTTAAGATATGGGAGCCATCAATCTTCAAACTAACACCGGAAGTGCCTTCACTTATATTGCCTTGGGTGCTAAGAGAGAAACAGTACAAGCCCAAGAGAATAACTCTATTTGCTGCCGACTTTGGAGCAAGTTGTATAGCTAGTCCAATTATTGAAGAATATTTAAAACTCATGGTTGTCCAGTGGACTTGTCAGCTACCAAGGTAAGCTTCTAAGGTTGTGTTCCTCTCCTTGTGTTGTACCAATACTTACCCATTATTCTTATGCACATTGAAACAGGAACTTTAAACACAATAAGAAGCTCTATCAAAAGGGTAAGAGATGGAAGAAACAGAATACTCTACAACCAGTGAGGGCAACTGATGCGCCACAGGTTTCAAATATAAACTGTTATGTCACTCAAATGCTTGCGGCAAGTTTAGGACTCAAGTTATTTGATATTACACGGAGAATACTAATGTATACAAAGGAGACTGATGATTACAAGCACATTTATGCCATAATACGAGGTACTTTTCCGATACATGAATTATGTGGAACGATGACTATACTACTCCTTGCCCGGCGAGATGTTCTTGGAGTCAACTTGCCCATGTGGAAGATTCTTGGTCCAGCTGTATTCATTCATGCGATGGCAAACTTTAGAGGAATGAAGGTAAGTTGCATATCTTGTGTCTTCATATTGAAACGCTATTTTTACCCCATTCTAACACTAATCATATGATTCTCAGCCAATATTCAAATGGAACTCGTCCACGCCATGGTCTGAGATGCAGATAAACCAACTCAAAAAGGGAGATGATTACATATGGAAACAAATCCTACCTAAGACTTATGCCAAACTCGTTTGGATGACAATTCTCTGTCGAGTTTTAGGCTTCTGCATAAAGAATTATTACCTCATTGGACGACAAGCGATGAAACGAACCACAACTTACTCTGGTAAGCTACATGCATTTACTGCAAAGTTAGAAACTGATAAGCTACTGAAGAAGAGGAAGAAGGATAACAATAAAAAGTAATATGTGTAGGCTCGTCTCTCAAACAATGGTTGTTTACAGTTATAGCATTAGTTAGCCCCCATAGATGACTTCATTTATCTTTTAGGGAAGCTGCAATCGCCTTTGAAATGTCATCATCAAAGGAACTGTTATTCTCTGTAGAATTGTTTTGTTGGTTGTTTCTGCCGCCTTGCTCCATCATTGATGCTATGATTGCAGCGTTCAAATCTTGATCTACATTATGTGCATTGCCTGAAGGGTTGGGGTATAACTCAATCACATCATCCTGACGACCACCAAAGTGTGTGTTTGTGTTGTTGAAAGTTGAAGATAGATCTATGAAATCACTGCTGAATACGTCCAACGGTGTGTCAAAAGAGGAAAAGACACCAACCTCTTGATAGTTGTCAAACTTTTGACTTGGTTTTGCTTTTGAAGATGCTTCTGGCTTGGACTGTTTGCTCACAAACTTTGACATGGGGCCCAACTCGCTTGTACTCTTGAGTTTACTGCACTTGATTGATCCCATCTGAAAATCCTGGCCAGATTGCACACATGCTGCAAGTAGTCTAGACTTGCTTTCTTTAGTAAATGTGAGACTGAATCTTCGCCAGGCTGCCTCAAATTTCTTGCCTTTGCTTACGACTTCGTGTTTTTCCAAGCCGTCTGCTGTGCGACAAATCATACCTCTGCAGTTTACTTCAATAGACAATGATATATCTACATTATCTGACTGAAGAAAACATTCATCATTAACTGTCAGATAGAGCAGCACTGTACCTCCACTTCCGGCTAAACAATCAACACGCAATACTTTGAAGAGATGTGCATTGCCAATCTTGGTCTCCATTAGCATAGTTTTAGTACCTTGTACACCTCTGTGGCTTGAAGTTCCAGAGTTGGTTAGAGACAATATCTTGTCACCAAAGCAAAATCTCTCCAAGGCTAGGTGCATCTTGGGTAAGGTCGGTGTTTCTTGAACGAACAGGGGAGCGTCTGAAACAACCCTAACAACAAAGCTCCGTTCGTCATCTGTGGCTGCCGGATGGCCAAATGTGATTGGCATTACAACCAGCCGTCGATTAACATTGTTTCGATCTAGAGTGAGTTTGATATGCCCATTTCGATTCATACCAAAGAACCGGCCATCGACTGAACCTAGTCTCATTGTACTGTTACTTGACAATTGTTCACCTACCAGAATCCCTGTATCACATGCCTTATATGATACTTTCCTATCTGTTCTTCCACGAGATGCGCCTCTTTTTGTCTTTTGAATGATCATAACATATACTTCAACTTGACTGCAAGAGCCTTCTTCTCCTGGTTGCCTTGGAACGGCACTAAGCTCGAATGCTCTCGCACATCGATGGTTGCTCTTCTTGACTGGAAAGTTGGTAGCAAAGCTCTTTGCATGGTTTCCTTCAAATGCAAGGACGACGTCAACATTATGAAATCCCATGAGGAAAGAATCGTAGTCTATCCAAAATGTTCCATCATTCTTCATAGTTCTCTTTAGCTCAGGACTCTGAGGTTCAGGCGGTGCATCTGTTGTCAGGTCTACCATACCATTGGATGCTACACCATTCACATTCTTGTTTGCCAATAAACGTTCCCATATGGGGCTTCGATCGGAGAACTCACCCTTCCACTCGCCCTGCCCGTGTGGGTTACGTATTCTCAAAAGCCTAACGATACCATCCAGATCTGTGAAGCCACTGACACCTCCCAGAGTTCCTTGCAAAAGCTTATCTCTAAAAAAGTCGATTCCAACATTACGTATTTCCTTCACATCAAGAATACTATACGCATGTCCTCCAACTATACCTCCTTGACTAGTAGATGTACCACATCCCATTGGTAGTCGCTTCTTTCTAAAAAGGACGAGCTCACCCCAAAATTGAGGTGCATTAAAGTTGTGATGATCAAAGTTGTAAACTATGGTAGGAGCTCCACCATAT
>Ga0214477_100802_pt1 | contig 19628 bp, 14 predicted proteins | sample M1_20Mar14CPVII9_FD_165058 | JGI IMG/M metagenome (GOLD analysis project Ga0214477, IMG submission 165058) | Marine eukaryotic communities from Monterey Bay, California, United States - M1_20Mar14CPVII9sort6BwellC16 | ecosystem: Environmental > Aquatic > Marine > Unclassified | place: USA...
ATTTCGTTCTATCGCCAAATAACTTAACTCTCATCTTCTTTCCTTTTGAAACCTTCTTGACAACCTACCGACCACATGTGGTTCGCTCGTATTGCTCTGGCACGGTGGTAATTTGAATAGTATCTATACCTTCGAAGGATACCTTGTGGAAACTAATATCAAGTTCTATTATTGTAGGTAAAAGGAAAAAAGATGAGAGTTAAGTTATTTGGCGATAGAACGAAAATGCAATGTATGCTAATATGTATGATCAATGATCTTGGCTATCGATAGTAGTCTCTTCCATTGAGATAATGAATAACCTACCACTGCAGTGGTTTGATCGTGAGTGCTCTGGTGGTATATTGAATCAGTATATGCCAATTTACTATTATTATTATCGAAGGATACCTTGTGGCAACCAATAGTAAGTTCTATATAGTTCCTACATTCGACATTTACAGTATCTACACTTTATATATCAAATAAACTTGTTCATCAGTTCTGAAGTCCTAGTTCATTCTGTGAGAAGCATCGACGCCTAAGTGCTACTACTGGTGATCCCTCGCTGTGTGATCGGGAGAATTCAGGTGTATCAACCTCGCTTTCCAACAATGAGTTATCATCTCCACCTGAATCATCACTATGCACACTTTCATCATCAAGGTCATCATCATCAGAGTCTGAGGAGTCTGAATCGTCATGAACGGTGTTTGTGCTATTGGTATTACGCCTCCTCAAAGGGCTAAAGATTTCTCCTCGTAGACCTCTATTACGAAATGAACGTGCCTTTACCCAAATCTTCTTATACATGTTGTGTATCCAGTGAGCGAACCTCAAAGCTCTAACAACGAGAGCACCCTTCATATTGCGCAAGAAGACTAAATATTTTGGCAGATACTTAATCACAAGTGATACCATTCGCCGTAGTGGTGTACCCGTCTGCTTTGATACCCTTCCAAATAACTTTATGTGCCTTCCTCTGAGTACTCTAGATACACGAACACATGCCTTTGATCTGAAGAATGTCTTTTGAAATATGTTCCGTCGCTTGATCCGTTGAACAACAGGTTGCACATAGATACGCTCCCATGGTACTAGTGATAAGATGTCAATAATAAACCACGTAGTGAGATACCTCGCCCAAATTGATTTGCCATCTCGTATCACTTCTCCCTTTCGTGTTTTATGTTCAGTAACAAAGTTTAGAAGTATATCAAGTGTAAACCAAATCTCTGTCAATATTATGAGCGGACTTTGATCAAATTCACGATCACGGATACGAACATGTGTCCGGTATGCACCAAGTATGGCCCAAAGCATAGTTAATACATCCCAAGCAATTTTATATGGATGATCAGATGGTATTACAATCCACCATGATCTTGGAGGTTCCTTCATCCTTGCCAATCGACGTTGTCTACGACGTTCCTTTCGTTCTTTCAACTTTTGTTGTGTACTTCGAACTAGTTTCACTGCATGTTGTGAACTTTTTTGGACTCTAGTTTTGACTGGTGTGATTACAAATGTACTTGCTTTTCTAACAACTCTTTGTAACCTACCAGGCGTCATGGTGCCGTTGTTGGGTGATTCTCGTTGTTTCATTAATAACTTGACTTCTTTTGCCAAGTTGGCACCCGTAACATTGGTGATTGTATGACTATTTGCAACTTGCTGCTGTTGTTTGACTCTATTGTTGTCTACTATTTGTCTATCATCATCATTATTGATTGACTGATTATCATTACCAACAGCACGCCTTCTAAGACCGACCTGGTCATCCCACGATGTATTTAATGGAGTTGTATAACTTCTATGTAATGATGCTTTGGGTGTTACAGTCGAATTATGTTGATGCAAGTCTTCCTCTTGACCTGTCAAATTGTTGTATTCAAAAGACTCATTGCAATCAACATCACTATTGTTATCATTGAAATCAGTATCCAACTCATTCCCATCAGGACCAGATTGTAATGCACCCCATATATCTTCCATCGAAGGACGTTTCATCATTGGAAATAATGCACCGTCTGATGCTACCTTTCGTATTGGTAATAAATTATCTGCTGCCGCCGTATTAGATTGATGTAACCGGGGTGAAGATTTACTCACTCTACTACTCTTTTCTATACTCTGATTGCTATCCTTTTCGGGTGAAATGTCTAATTCTTCAATGGGTGGTATGATCGGTACAGACAGTATCTTATTCCAACTATCATCAGCACCCGTGATAATGTTGTTATCGGCATAATTTCCATCTATAATATTTTCATCATCATCATCATTTCGTATCCGTGACGAACACGGTGTATTATTATAACTCACTCTACTACTACAAACTGATACATCAGGCGTTGGAAATGGATCTAACCATATCTTTTTTAGATTATTACATACCGTTTGTATTGGTGATCTATCGGGTGGTTGGGGACTGTGGAGAGGTGACGATGTGTCGTAATAACTAAATGGGGGTGGTGTATATAGTCCCTCTGAGATTGAACTTGTATTTCTTTGTAATTTAGATGGCTGATTTGTATCAAATTGTGGTATAGTTCTGAGTGGAGATGGCTGTGATAGTTGTGCTGTTGGGATATTGTTGTTATTTTCATGTATCCTTCTGTGTTGAGCTACATTTGCACTCATATTGGTACTAATATCGGATGATTGCATTGATAGTGAAGGGAACGGGTCCTTGAATTGTATATTTGTCAAACTATCACTGCTACTTCTTCTTTTATTAATTGTATCATGCATATCATTCTCATTATCTGCTTCAACATCATTTTCAGACTGTTCGCTATTTGATAATTGGTCTGTAGGTATCCTGTTATTTACACTCCCAACTCTTGTAGCCACTAACTCTGTAGGTGCTGAATCTTTTTCAGTTAATGAACATCTTTGTCCATCAATAACTTCTCTATCTTCATTGTTCTTTGGTTGGGCTGATGCTGTTATAATTTTGCCATCATCCATCTGCTCCTCACTTTGAGTTAGCTGTAAGGATGGTATTATAGCCGCAGCAGAAGACGATTCCCCAGATGAAATATTAGGAGACGATGTACCTTTTGCGGTGGTATTATCACTCGGAGTTGTAGTTTCCTGATATGGCGCCATTTGTTATTCTTTAAATTCTCAAGAACTCTGTGAGAATTATTATTGAAAAGTTGTAGTAACTTACACAACAAGCCCCAAGCCGGGTACCCTCTCTCTCTATATATAAAAATTATAATGTATATCCTTCTGTCGAATGTCTATTTGTTATTATACCAACTTCATTAATTACATAAGTAGCCGCATATCATCTGCGTCAACTCCATCAACAATGAAGAAATTATGTAGGTTGCCAAATACGGGTTCATAACGATGGGTTTATAACTAATTCTGCTATTTTAGGTACCCCACTGTGGTATCACAAAATTTGTTTGCTTGCACTGCATAGAACTGATATCTATGGTATGCTCGAGAACAGCTGGTAATAGAGAGATGGGGGGCTATCATATGCAATAGAAGTACGTAAAGGTGAGTGTAGTTGCAGCTATCTCTTGGGCGATAGCGATTTTATTTGGTCTTTCAGATACTAAACAAAAACTCTGGGTTGCACCGGAAAATCTTTGTATCTTGTTGATATTTTAGGTTTTGTATCCATTATCCATAGTGGATTTGCTTTGCTTGTTCATTTGCTTATGTCCTGTGTTGCAACATATAACTAATAAATGCAACTTATTTGCTTTACAACAGAATCCATTATGTATATAAACAATACACATCATTGATAGTGTAAAATAATATGGATATACCAACAAACAAAACAAATACACCTCCACCGCCGCCACCACCGCCGCCATCATCATCACAAACAAGCAGTAGACCTCAAAATCTTAGAAGAGGTAGCTCAACAGATCAATCTCAAGGAAGTAATAGTAGTGGTAATAATAGAAGACGTACTAATACATCTGGTAGCAGTGGTAGTAGTAGAAAGTATGAAATTGGACAACTAAGTAGAGAGATATCATACAAAGTCAAGGAGGGGGTTACAAATTATACTAATAAGCAGGATTATACTTTTGGAGACATCTCAAAAACTGTTGGAAAGACAGTGTTTGAATATTTATCTTCGGGGGAGCTTGAATCAAGTGATCAGGTTTGTTGTTGTTTATGATTGACATGTGATATTTATTATTCACTTGTCTAAACTTTGACATATTCATATACTGTGTATCTTTTATTTTAGTATGAACAGTTGCAACCTTCGGATGATACTAACATTCCTCAACCCGAGAGGATTGGTACCGATACACGATTGCTCTTGGCATCTTTAGAAAAGGAAGCCGTTGAAGACGAGGCAGAAGCAGTAAGATTATTGAGTGTTTCTTATGCATGTTTGTATCTTTTAAATCAAACTCATAACGACTTCTCTAGACTTTGCTTGATGTACTTGAACGTCGTACTCAAGTTACATTTGCCAATCAAGACTTGGTAGCTCCACCAACAGTATCAGGTCGGCATAGACGCGTTCGATCACGGGCTATTAGTGAAATACCAAATATAGCAATGAACCTCGATGAGAACAATACAATCATGCAACAACAATCTCAACCTCCTACTAGTAGACCAGCATTATCTCACAATCGTGTCATATCCTATGGATCAAGGAGAAACTTACTCAAGGGATCTCCGCCTTCTTTGAGAAGAAGTAGCAGAGCGGTTACTACAGATTGGACTGGAAGTGCAGAGGAGGAAGAGCAAGATAGTGGTATTCTGAACAAAGCATCAAGTCGGGATAGTGAAGGAGAGAATCGACCTAGAGTGTCATCACTTCCTACCAATAGCTATTCGACACGCAGTAATAGACATCATCGGGGTAAGTCTGCATATACGTTTTCGCGTGGTATATCAGAATCCTCCCAAACATCTAGTTTGGTATCTTCTGGATTAACAACCCCCGGGGAAAGAGCGCGACACGTCGCCATGACAATGAAGAACTTGGCCGCGAGTAACAATGTAGATGATTTTAACCCATCAATTGGAGATGGAAATCTCCCTGATTTACTTGAAGTGATTGAGCAACAACGGGAAAATGATGAGCTATCTACTGGTAGTCAACAAAGGAGTATTAGAAGTGGTGGTAAGAGTAAAGGCAGTCGAGTGAGTTTCGACAAATCACATGGTGGATCAGCGAGTAACTTCTCTGGTAGTGGCCGAGCACAGAAACCATTTGGAGGCATAACATTATCATCAACCCCCTTTAGTAACAATGGGTTTATGTCAAATGTTGATCATCTCTTCGATGTAGCTGAGCGTGTGCACGAATTGGCACAAATTGAGGAGGAGGAACAAGAAGATGTAGTTGATATAGAAGATGTTGCCAACTCTTCTGCAACTTTGGCGAAAGAGAATGCCAACTTCTTGTCTCAAGTTGCTGCCTCTCACCCTGAAGTATCAACATTTCCAGACGACATGAATGATGCTGAGGATGCAGTTGATGAAGAAACACCAATGTTAGAAAAAAGAGGCCGACGGTTCACTGCTATTCCTAGCAGAAGAAAGACGACTATCTTTACCTCCATCACAAAACAACTCAATCCTTCAAGTCGATTTTATCAACTACAGCTATGGTGGGCTACTTTTCGAAGCAACATAAAGACGATAATTGTGGCGTTCGATCCTAAATTTGTGAAAGATAGACTTTGGGACTTCTTTCAAAACGAGGTCACCATGTTTATAGTACCAGCTTTGGCTGTATCAGCCTTCTTCTTTTATAATATGAATAATCCTATTCTATTCAAAACAAATGGTAAGTACCGTATTGAGATTTCAGGGTGTGAATTATTTTGCTTCCATTACTCATCTTTCTTGTCTTGCAGCAAGCGTATCGTGGTGGATATTATTCGCTCTTCGGCATTATATAACTCTTCAGTTGGCATATGCTATGCAGTATCTTTTGGTTGATGTTCTGGCCTTACGGAGTCTAGTCAGTATCCAACTCTTCGGGCCTTTGGCTACACTGGTATGTGCACATCTTGTGTAACAATGAGAATACTTATGTTATTATGTACATGTGTATTAATTGTATATGCTATCTTATGTCAATCTATATTCATCACGAACAGTATACAATCAATGCGAAAGGCTGGCCCTTCATTTTAACTTCCTGGGGTATACTTAACTTCCTTCTAATCCAAGAGAATAATGACACAAATAAGTTCTTTTCACATTGGTTACATTTTACAGGATGGGACATGTTTAGCACTGATAATGCCAGTGGAAGTAGTGAGTGTTTGCATTATGATAAACATATATTTGTTTGGTCTTTCCCCAGCTCAACTTCTCAATCATTTCTCGATAGTTGTCAGTTCTGAAACTTATCGTGAGATATTAGTTAGTATGATAATCGCTGGGGTGGCTACGAGCATCAAGAGGACAGTGCTGGCAATGTATCTGGGAAAGAGAGTTTATTCTCATTATAAGCCAAAGATGGAGGTTGTGATGGAGAGTATGATTCTACTGACAGAAGTTGCTGAAATGGCGAATGCCATTGGTGATTTTGAGTTCGAGACGGTCGATAATACAAAAGGAACAACACCTGGCAAAGTATCTAACACTCCAGCGATGCTACAAGACAAAATACGCGAATCGACAATGTTGGACGTAGCGAAGAAAAAAGATACATCTACAGCTAACATAGACTTTGACGATGACGACGAAGATATTGCCGAGGAGCCAAGTATAGATAATATTGACGATACTGCATCTACTTGGAATAAAAGATTTGCAGATGAAAACAACTCATTTGAAGAGAATGATGAAGTACCGATGGACAAAGTACCAAGTCAAGGAAGTTTAGATAAGGTACTACCACCACCAAGTCATCATGATCGTGTTAGTACCGAGCAATACATCAATACCGAAGAGATGGAGATGCCTGTAGAGGGCCCACCTGTATCATCTATTCAAGAACCAGTTAGAGGTTTACTTCATGATGTTTCGACTACTACTAGAATCCGCAATCTATTGGATGAATGGGAGGAGCCAGTCAACAAAGCAGATCGGGTTGCAGACCCTACTATTCACGAGATCTTACAGTTTAGAAAGGCATTGGGATTTCTTGACGACACCCATCCTTTTGGGTCGTCATATGGGCCGGGAAATACGCGAGAAGAGAATATAAAGTCCGCCAAGAATCTTTATCGAAAGCTATTGCAATTAGAATCTGGAAGTCCCACTGTACACTTTGATGTCATAGGCGTGCTTGCCTACAACATTGACGGGACTTTCGACTCGGCAAAAGCCAAAGCCTTGGTCAAGTTATTTCGACCTAGTCGTTATGACACTGTTTCATTGCTGCATTTTGTCCAATGTGAGTATATGGTTGGTGTTGATATTGATATTACATATCGTTTGTACTCGCTTACCAATATTAATATTCCAACATGCTAGCGTGTGATGCTGTTTACAAAAAGATACGATATCTACGAGCTGGCGTAGGGAATGCCACTCTGATTGATAGTGTATTGGAGAATATCTTCAACTCCGTTTTTGGCTTTGCTCTAGTGCTAACACTTATGAGCATTTTACAACTTAACCCGTGGACTCTGCTAGTTTCAATGTCAACAGTTTTGGTATCGTTTGCTTTCGCGCTCGGGCCATCTGCGGCAAAGTTGATTGAGGGGATGATAATGATTGCCTTTAGGCGACCCTTCGATTTGGGAGATAGGATATCCATTGTTGATTGTATCGGTGCCCCGGATAATAGTGACGACCCTGGATACCATGACACTTGGATTGTTGAAGATTGCAACTTGTTTACCACCACTATCCGTCTTAGTCGAACAAATGAAGTGTCTACGGTGAATAACGGAAACATAGCAAACACAAGAATAGTCAATCATGGGCGTTCAATGAGGGCCTTAGTGAATATACACCTCGATATGAAGCTTAATGTCACTCACGAGCAAGTGCAAATTGTCAAATCGACCATTCAACAATATATTCGAGATTCGCCTCGCGTCTGGGTGAGCCTCATCAACTTTCGTATCTCAAATGTTGATGTAGCCAATGATAGAATCGTATATTCTGTTAGGGTACAGCATGTTAAATCATGGCAGGATCTATTACCCATCTTGCAAGCAAAGGGAGAGCTTGAGAAATTTTCTATAGAAATACTGATGAGACTTGGTATTCACTTTGAGCACTTTTATGATACAAGCCATGTTTATGTTAAGGAATTCCCAGAGCAAGCAGAGCTACTTTCTTCTCCTGGGGTCGTACCAAACAATGAAGAAGGAGAGAAGGCTCCCTTATAGAATATATGATGACTTGTGTTATCCTGCCATGTATCATGTATGTAACAATGTACTTAAACTTAGCTTGTTGTTGTTGTGTTCATCTTCTCATTTCTACTACTGTTCAACTAATATACAAAATCATTCAAACCTCATAATGGGCAAAAACATATGATTCTCAGCCACTGTATTAAACTTGACAACATTCCCATACATTACAATCGGTTGTTTCATAGCACTCTTTTCCATCCCTAGCTGGCTCTTCTTTGACTTCATCTTTCTGTGGAATAGCAAATTCGTTCTCGGTACACTCCTCGGTGGGGGCATAGTCATCATTAACCTTATTTTTATTCCTCTTCTTCTTGTAGAGCACTGCAACAAGCAAAACCGCCATAACTCCTCCAATGCAACTTCCAATGAGAATCCCCATATTCTGTGATGCCCATGACGAATCACTATTATCATCATAACTACCTCCTACTGCTAATGCCAAATCGGATGAACGATAAGTATATGTTTCACGATCTCCAAGATAGAATACTTCATGTATTGACGAGTCACCTGTAAGATCATTTTTACTCATTGCATTTTCAACAGATGACATGATTTGATCATTAATACTAGCCTCGTCTGCTTCGGTATCATCCGATGGTGTATAGTATGCTGATATGTATCCAGTAACAGGTATACAGATTATATTTGGATTTGGAGTAAGAAGTCCCGACTCCAAGCCAGATACAGAATCGGGTACTTTACATTCTGAGTTAGGAGTAACTTTATCCGACGGTGCAGAGCTGAGTTCATTAACAGTAGTAGATGTTGTAGTACCAAGAAGTCTTCTATCACAACTTGAGAATACCTCACGTCCAACACTTCTCATGATGCGGTTTTGTATCGAAGCTATTGCACTTTCGATATTGATATCTTTTCCAATGAACAGATCATAATCATATTGAACTATGACCTTTCCTTCAGCACTACTCGGTCCGCTCCAGTCCAGAAACATACCCTCACAATTGAATATTTGAAAAGAAGCTGTATCAACTAACTCGGCATTATCATTTGAATGGGTTGCTGTGAGAGATGCAGTGTCATCGTCAGTATCTTCATCTTGCATTTGTCGATGCGTGGGTGAAGCACTAACATTGTTGACGAGTAAATATAGATATGGCATAAGCTTAATAAGTTGCTTGATCATAGTTGGTGATTGTTTCATAGATTAAGATATGTATGTAGATATACTTGATACAAATTGACATTTAGGATGTGGTAGTCGAGATTAGGAGTCGGAGTCTTGTGTCTAAATAGATAAGAAGAGGTTCTTTATTCTTTAGATTAATCAAATTGGTTGGGGAAGAGCAATAGTATGAGTCGGCTGATTGTATTGATATGATTTGTGTGTGTTATGCAAGCCATCGAATTATCATAGAGAGCTGTGAGAGCCAAATTTTAATGTCACTCACATGTCCGTTTTCAATTTTTAGTGCCAAAGTCGTGAGTAGACGTTAGTAAAGTAAGTAGTTCGGTTGGGTTAAAAAGTAGTACTTGAGATAATAACACATGTGAATAGGGTGAATATAGGAGAATACTAACATCATACATACACTCAAGTCACTCAATTTCATATACCTACATGTGCAAATTATCAATACTAGCTTTAGGTGCTGATTTATACTACTCGGCCTTTAAACACTTTGAAACTCTAACAATAATAATACAATATGGACAACAAGTTTTACCACCCGGAAGTAGTAGTATATTACGTATCCTAATGGACATGACAGCCTATTTTATTGCCTTAATGACATTGGTATTAACATTTAGAGGGAGAGTAAATCGTCATATAGCAGGACGAATAGTTCTACCAGTATTAACAGTCAAGTTTATGCTTGAGATACAACACTTGCAACAACAGAGGCAGAAAGATGAACATGGAAAGATTGAGCTTAGCAATATGGAGACAATGATGTTTCTAAAAAGTGTACTGCTTATAACAATGACTGCCAAACTTGCATTTGGGAATGATAAGTCAAAGGTGGAGGCTAATGAATGGTTGCCTAAGAGTAGTATCAGCGAGCCCGATGACTCTGCATCAGAGTTTTATGTTCATAAAAATGAAGAAACATCACAAACAGAGGTAAGTGATAAAGAAAAGACAAGTACAAAGAAGAGTCGTAATAAGAAGCGGAAATGAAAGTATAAGTACATGTGCACAGACCATACACTTAGGTTGCACACACACACATATAGATATAGAAACATGAAGTAGAGAACTTTAATTAATAAATGATTAGTTCAACTTGTACAACTCAACCTGAACTTGAAGAAAAAGAGAGATTCTTTTATGCATAATTTGCTTGCTTTACTCAATCATCTTCTCCGCCATAAATGTAACTTTATACTTCTATCTCCCTGCTGCTGACATTTAATTGGGGAGGGTTTGAACTTTTGTAAAGCTGTATGTTTGCAATGATTAGACAATTGTTGAGTGTACCTCATGATAAGTGAACCACATACGCCGCCACAACGTATTGTAGCAAGCACATATCATTGTTATAAGGTTGAAGTCAATAATCAAAAGACGGTACATGTGATTGTTTCTTTGAGTATCAGGGCGGATTTTATAAAATCCTGTTTTGTTGTAGCTTAAAATACAGTCTCCGAGGAGACTATTTTAAACATAATATTTGTACTAATTACTAAATATCATCATCATCGTACCACTGCAATTATTGTATAGTTTAGGCAGAGGAGAACTTGGTAACGGCCTTGGTACCTTCAGATACGGCGTGCTTGGCAAGTTCACCAGGAAGCATAAGACGAACGGCAGTCTGGATCTCACGGGATGAGAGAGTAGCCTTCTTGTTGTAGGTGGCAAGCTTGCCAGCCTCTCCGGCGATACGTCCGAAGATATCGTTAATGAAGGAGTTCATGATGGACATACCCTTCTTGCTGATACCAGTATCGGGGTGGACCTGCTTAAGGACCTTGTAGATGTAGGTGGAGTAAGATTCGACGCGCTTCTTGCTACGCTTCTTCTTGCCGTCGGCGGGGGCCTTCTTGGCAGCCTTGGAAGGAGCCTTCTTGGATGGTGTTTTAGCCATGATGGATAGTGTGTGTTATTGAGGTTGTTGAAGAATCGATGAATCGATTTTATGAGCTTGTTGTTAGTGTTGTGTTGTTTGTTTGAGATTTGTAGCGCGCCAGTTTCTGACGGCCTATTTTCGACTCAAATTTTGGGCGCGCAGGTCGCTATTGAGGTATCCTTATGTAATAAATAGTGGTCATATAACAAGAAATAAGCTACCACATTATATTTTGTAATAGACAGCCTCCTTCACTTACACTAAAAGCACACAAACAAGCTCATAAATCGATTCATCGATTCAATCAACCACTTACAACTACTAAATCTACTAATCACCATGTCTGGAAAAGGAAAAGGAGGCCGCGGCGAAAAGAAGAGTACTACCTCTTCTGCCAAGGCTGGACTTCAGTTCCCCGTCGGTCGTATCGGTCGTTACCTCCGTCAAGGAAAATATGCCACTCGGATGGGTGCTGGTGCCCCCGTCTACCTTGCTGCCGTCCTTGAGTACCTATGTGCTGAGATCTTGGAACTTGCCGGTAACGCCGCTCGTGACAACAAGAAGGCTCGTATCGTACCCCGTCACATCACCCTTGCCGTTAAGAACGATGAGGAATTGAACAAGTTGCTTGGAGGTGTTACCATCGCTGCTGGTGGTGTCCTTCCCAACATCCACGCTGTTCTTCTTCCAAAGAAGTCTGGCAAATAAGCACAGCAAACTAAAATCTTCATATACACAAGTACTACATATGTTGTCTTTGCATCGTCTCCACTTTATGTGGAGGCTGTTTTGATGCAACTCAAAACTCATATTCACACACACACACAAAAACAGGATTTTCTAAAATCCACCCTATCACACAAAGTCTTCACATCTGAATTATATGATATGATATTGATCGGTACCAGTTCATAGGTAAAGAGTCGCCTAGCTATGGTAGAATGATACTATATACCTGTACTACAATACAATAAAGTGAGATGTTCAATATTATTAATGGTAATAGTGTTCTGTTCACTTATCAAACAATTGTGTACATTAGAGCAAGGGATGTTCTTCTCTTGATTAGAGCATTCCATTGGGACAATCTGACGAACCTAATGTCCCAGACTTTGCCAGTATGTTTGCAATATCATTGTAACTTTGTGGGTACCCTTCCCCCAGGGCAAAGCCATCATGGAACTTTATTAAGTGTCAGATAGTTATGTGTTGTCAGAAAAATTAGCTCGGTAAAGGATACAAACTCACCTGATGGTATTGCTCTGCAACAAAGGGAGAGAATGATTTCGTATCCATGACAAAAACAAGTGCACGACGATCTGTATATGATGCCATGGATATGATGTGTATGTACGATGTTGGCATTTGGAGAGATATTATTTACATACAATGAATGCAAACAAAACGAAACAAAATAGCACAGAAACAAACTTCTTACCAGGATCGTCACCAAGTCCCTCGGCAAAGGCAAGCTTATCACCATTTTCTTTTGAAGCATCCACCAATTGTTTGAGGTAGACATCTGATTTAGCACCACCAGGAAAGCCCACTAAGTTACGATATTCACTTCCTCTGTCTCCTGCCTGATCAGCTCTAAATCCATTTTTGTCGAATAAATTGACATACTCAATGGCAAACTCTTTGAAAGAAGACGGTGGAATTCTCAATGAAACAACTTCGGCATGCCCCAAAGATCCATAATCTGATATCCGTTTGGAATTGTGATAACAAACTTTTCCATCTAAAGCTCCAGCTTTACCTCCTGCGTATGCTGTTCGAGCGGTTAATGCATCAGAAGACCTACCCAAGATTCGTTTCTCTGCTAATGCAAACTCGCTATATATCATAATGTGATACGTATCAGTTTATGTACATGATCGATTGCACAGAATAATTACACATGTATGATAATATCGTATCGTGTTTACTCACTGTTGAACATGCCAAAAGCAACCACATCCAAAGTATACATCAATTAGGTCCTCCTCGTCTGCAAAACTTGGCTGGCTGTTGGATAATACTATAGTAGTGGCAGTTGCTAAAGCCGATACCAGAAAGTCACGTCTGGTAGATTTGGTACTTTTTTCTGATTCCGATGCACTGTCAATAAATTCAGCGGTAAGAGAAGATGTTGATGTCGATGGTGATGTCGAACGAAACGATAAAGCTATGTTAGTCCAAGCATAAGAAAGAGACTGACTGCAGATCAGTAAAGTGGATAATATAGCCTTAACATAATCCATCATATTATGATAACGGCATAAAATTTATATTAACGCTCTAGGAACTCGTGACGGGTAAATAACGTGACCCTATGAACTAGGCAATGTACTAGGCGGCGTCAATGTACTAACGAATTAGATAATATAATAGATAATACTGATTACTGAATTACCACCCAAACAATACTCACTTATCTCGTCCAACTCTATATATATCCCTGGTACTGTTAACTATGGAATAGATCATACCTATTATCGTCATGTCTAAGAATGCTCTCGATGTTTTAATGAACAGCAATAAAAAGAAGAGACCAATAATAACATCAGTATTCTTTGATTGTCCGCTTGGATGTGGTGCTAAAGTAACAGAACAAGATGTGAATATCCATTTAGATAACTGTATTGGAAAGCATAGTACTGATAACAACAGTACCTCAAACTATGATACAAAGCAAACATCTGAGAGTATAATAAATACAACCAAACGTACACGTCTTGTTGATACAAAAACAAATGATGCACCGACGAAGACTCCAAATAATGCGTTTTCTCACATGATGAAACAATCAGCGACAGTATTCAAAAAGAAGAACAATATAATACGACATAGATTTCATCTCCATAATATTGAGGGGTTTGTTACTTGGACTACGAACTATGATGAAGATACAAACATCATAGATAAAGAAAGTGTTTGGTCTGCTACTACAGTGGTGAGAAAAGTTAAACAACTCAACAACAATACAAATGAGGTCGAATCTATTGTTGATGATAGGGAGCTGGAGCTAACAATAAGTTCTTCTGTTCCATGTCTACAAGGGGACAAACCAAAGCTTGTTTGTAAACACTCTAGGCTTTCAGTACGTGTGTGCCTTTGAACTAAAACAACTATGCATAGTACAGTCTAATGTCTAACATCTTTCTACTCAATGAATAGGTATCGAATTTAAAAAGTTGTTTACAGAAAAGCATAAGACGTCGACAACCTCTACCTGCCGTGCGAGTAGCCATGGAATTATTTGACAAGTCATATGCAGATTTGATTCGGAGATTGCCAATCATAGTATTAGAAGACAGTTTTCTTCATCCCGACTTGACGATGGTATTGTTATTACTGCAAGAGGGATAAGAGGAAAGAGGAAATATAATGAACTAGTTATGAGATGACCTCGCGGTCTGTTTGGCACTGGCTATCCCAACTCCCCCTGAGGAGAATCGGTACGAGTTTTAGTTTAATATCATCCTATCGATATCGATACGACTGGATAGCCAATCATATCAATAATTAAGAATGACACTTCACCATCCCTCCACCACAAATATTTACCTTCTGAAATCATTTTCAGTGAAGGCTCGGCTGAACCTGACAACCACCAACTTGCGATTCCCAGACGAGTCAGTCCAAACGTTTTCCTCGGAAGGTTGACGTCCAATAAATGATCGTTTGTTTGCATAGAAACTTTCAATGAGTGCACCGATTAATCCAGAAACGAAGCCACGAGTGCCAATTTTGCCATTTCTGTTTGACACGTTTCCGCGTAGTAGGTAATCACCAGTGCCAAGACAACCTTGTTGACCTTCTACTCTGGTGTATGTTTCACAATTATCTTCTTCTGGGTTGGTGCCATTGTAGACATCGATTTCAATCGTTGGCCGTTCTGCTTTGTAATGGGTATCCGGTCGAATATGATTGGTCGAGTAAGTGTTCAGGTTGTTGTTGTAAGCCCTCAACGAGTCGATATCATTATTATCGAACTGCTGCCAGTCAATGACACGGGATTCATACGTTGGTGGAGTAGTTGGAAGGCCGTCAACACCAGTAAGTGTAAAACTTGCTTCGAAACGAAAGTACATAGTATGATCTTGTCTTTGTGCTGCCCTTGCATAATCCCTGCCGCTCATATGATGAAAATACAAACTACTTTGTGGCAATTCAATGGCACCAATTCTTGTAATATTATCATGAAATGGACTCCAACTTTCGTAGTTTAGAAACTTACCAATTCCCCAGATATTAACCACTTTCAAAACAGTTTGTCCAAAAGAACGAACTAGAAATAGCTGAGTTAGTGGATCTAATCCTCTGAATTCCTCACGTAGACGTAACGCTGCTCCAATTGTTGCATCATCAGTCGGAGTGCCTGCGGCAAACGCACGAGCTTCCTCTTCGGCAAACCTCTGCAAATACCCTTTGAATACTCGAGCAATGTCTGCAACTTGTCTTGTTTTGCGATTTCGTTCATTGAATCTAAGGAAGCCAGCACGAATGCCTTGTTCTGTATAGCTTACAATGTCTTCCATGTTATTAGTTGTTAATGAGCTGTTGAGAAGAAGGTGTTTATTGATCTTTGGAAGAAGTGAGAGAGACAGAGAAATAAAAATGAAATGATTTTAGGATTCAATTTTTTTAATACAATTTATTTCTTCTACCCCCCACATATCATACACCCCATATTAAAGTCAATCTTCTTCTTCACGAATTCTAACTCCAATATTACTGTTAAACTCAGCACCACGTAATGCATCTACAGCAGCATTGTCCCTATTCATATCTGCATTATCTCGTCTTTCATCTAAGGCTGCAATAGCCGCCTTCATATTCAAGTTCAAGTTATCTTCTCTTCTTTCATCAAAGCTAACACTCAATTCCTTCAAAGCGAGGTAATATAATGATCCCTTCATTCTCCAGGCTTGTACTGCATACTTTTCACCTACTACTCTACTGGGTAAATTGACTTGTTCAGCCCACCAATCATGTAAAGCGCGTATATCTTCACCCTCTTTGTTTCTTCCCCTGACATACAATACCTCAACGTCATGACCATTATCATCCACTGTATAAATTGATACTGAATCATCACTTTTATCATTGAATCTTCGTACCAATTCGTTGTACCTTGAACACCAGGTGGTATCCGTCTCCTTTGCAACCTTCTTAATTGCTTCGATTGCATCCTCTTTTGCCTCTTCTGTTCCTCCTAATAAAGCTGTGAGAGTTTCGAATTGTTTATCACTAGTCACAACGCTAACAGCTCTATCACCAGCCCCGACCCCGCCAGCCTCGTTCAATTTCCGTGCCAACTTATTGGTTATCTTGATGCGATCTCCATTATCAATCTGTGCCGCTGCAGTCTTCTTAATCATCTCAATTGCCTTTGCCATATCATCAATCTTATACAACTTCATCAGTTTCTCTAGACGATCATCTTCCTTAACAACTGCTTCTTTAACACTCTCATTACCTTTTGTAGAGTTGTAAATAGATGCCAGTTGAGGAAGCAATGCAAGTCCACCCTGAGCTGCTGCAGTATTCTTAACCATCTCAATTGCCTTTGCCATATCATCAATCTTATAGGCTTTCATCAAGTCATTCAAACGAATATCTCCCTCAATAACTGCTAACTTATCACTCTCATTGCCTTCTGTAGAGTTATAAATAGATGCAAGTTGACCCAGTAGTACAAGACTCTGACCATTTCTGATCTGAGCTGCTGCAGTATTCTTAACCATCTCAATTGCCTTTGCCTTGTCATCAATCTTATACGACTTCATTAGTATCTCTAGACGATCATCTCCCTCAACAACTAATAACTTATCACTCTCATTGCCTTCTGTAGCGTTGTATACACCAGCCAGTTGACTGAGTAATACAAGTCCACCCTGTGCTGCTGCGGTATTCTTAATCATTTCAATTGCAAGTGAATCATCGATCAACGAAGATTTGAGTTTGCTCAGTTTCCTCTTCTCTTTTTCCACTGCCGCAACGCCAGTTTTTCCACCACCTGCCTTGTTATATACACCAGCAAGTTCATTGAGTACTACTAGACGTTTTCCATTGACTTTCTGCGCCTTCTTGCTGTTTCGTACTGATTTGAAGACGTCCTTTCTAGTCTGGCCTAAGACAGAGGCGACAGCATCCACCATTGATTTCAAATGTTGTGGTAATTGCCAGTAAAACTTGACCTTTGATCTCATTTCGGCGGCGATGGATTGAATTTTACAGCCGGCACGGAACTTCCTCATTCGAGTCATAACCAATGTAATGTGACTAATCTTGAGCTCGTTCATCATGAATGTGATATGACTCTCATTCCACTTGGCACCAGATTCCCCTAACTTAATCTTGACAAACTCAATAATGGATTTAAACTGTTCTCCATTTAATGCTTGGATAGTATCCCGAGCATACACATTGATAGATGCAAGGGCATCATAATCCAGATTCAATAGATTTGAATTATCGAGTAACCTTGCAAGGCGAGAGTAAATACCCAGCTCTAAACCGGCGTACTTGCTACCAAAGTGGTCCATGATCTTGGTCTTAAAGTTGGATGGCCACTTGGTGAAAACATTTCGATATACTCTCACGAGATTCTCACTCATGTATTCACGAACAGCCTTGGGGAAACGTGTTGTTGATCTAACCATACCCATGATCCAGGCTTGGGGATGACAGACAAAGCTAATCTCAAAGGTCTTGGAGAGGATACGGGTGAGATATTTCTGAATACCAGCACCGAGGTCGAAAATATACAACGCCACAGCAGATGACATGACTAGGACTTGGAATTTCTTCTCTGGGTGGCACACTTGGGCAAGAAGAATGTGCATTTGAAAGAGACAATAAGGGATGATCATCAACTGGTAGAAGTTCTCAAGTCCAAAGCGCTCGGTCCAAGTCTTGTAATGAGCTCTCATCTCACTATCAGAATCTCCCTTCTCACACAACACTGGAAGATGTGTGTCGTACGATTTATGAAGATGGAGAAAGGCAACACAACTTCTGTTAGTACATGTGGTTCACAAGGGCATATTGAACACACAAACTCATACAAACAAATAATACTAACGCAGACTTTCCAGGGATGGCATCAACCGTAGCAATTTGATCTGACTTATCATTATCTTGTTCGGTCCTACCACCAAATGCTCGACCTTTTTGCACTTCAATACCATATTTAACTTCTCCATCTAAAAACTTTGGCACCTTATTCGTACCTACAGAGACACAACATTGATCCTTACGCATGTGATTATACTGCTCCCCCTCAACAGGACGACATCCAATCGGAGCATAATGTAGGATAATACCAATGACATGACAAGTGTAGTAAAAGCTTCCCAAATTGATGTAAGAAATGTATTTTTCATTGCCAGTAGACTTTAATGCAGCCTCCATTGCCTCTCCAGTCTCAATTCTCCATTGATTCAACAGTGAACATAACTCGCCTTCTCTGCCTTCATAATTGGCAATGTCGACTTTGAGAGTTTGTACAAAGTGGACAAGACTTGCAATGAACAACATAATAGCAGGCAAGTTCAAGTGTTGGAACCGGTCAGGATTTGAACCAATTTCATGAAAACGACTGTATTCCTCCTGGAATTTTTTACCAGTAGCGAAATCAATACTATCTTCAATGTCTTTTTCAACAATACGTGCATTAACATCACTGGCTGATGATTGATCTAATCCTGATTCAAGTGCATCATTCGCTATCAACTCGTGACGGTCGATATCATCATTATCAAGTACACCATTAATATCGGTATCCCCCACTGTATATGTACCCTCCCGTGCATCATTATTAGCACAATCTTGCAATATGTTGGCACCTTCCATGTCATCACCAATGCCTTCTGATTGGTCTGCAGGCATCTTACCACCACCACTATCAGGTGATCCAGGAGTATCAGGTGTATCAGGTATATCTTCCTCTCCACTGCTTAGCATACCACCAGAACTAATTCCACCTCGACTACTACCTCGGCTACTGCCTCGACTATTACCCTTATTACTACCTCGACTACCCGGTAATGATGGCATATATTCACTCACTTTTTGACGAATTTTTTCTGATCTACTTAACGACTGCCGCACAGTCTCACCTCCAAATGGTCTATTCGATACAACATCACTGGTTGATACCTGTTCTCTTTTCCTAGAGGAGAAACCCGCACTACCTAATAACTCAGGCCCCATCTTATTTATTACATTCGCATCATGTACTCCCTCTCCATCTTCATTTACTTTCTCTTCACCATCCATGGTTGATTTTTTC
>Ga0214477_100805_pt1 | contig 19530 bp, 15 predicted proteins | sample M1_20Mar14CPVII9_FD_165058 | JGI IMG/M metagenome (GOLD analysis project Ga0214477, IMG submission 165058) | Marine eukaryotic communities from Monterey Bay, California, United States - M1_20Mar14CPVII9sort6BwellC16 | ecosystem: Environmental > Aquatic > Marine > Unclassified | place: USA...
CAAGCTCTCTCTTTGCTTTTGTGGATTGATCGGCCTGTATCCATTCTTTAGTTGCTTTGACCGCCTCGTTTATATTTCCTTTTGCCTCGTGTGCTCTTGATAGTTTGCACCATGCCTTCCCTTCTTGTGGACAGATTTTAGTTGACAGTTGGGCATCTTTGTACTTCATCTGAGTTTCATGATAAAGGCATCAATAGAAAAGAGCATCGAGATATTTATGATAGACAATTGGAGGAGGAGGAGTAAGGGTGATAACACTATAGATTTACGTTCTTATTCTACTTCAAACATCTTCCATGAGTTCAACTAGTCTATTGTACTTTTTAACTAGCTTCTTAATGGCCAGTATAGACGTGTCACTGCGACAATACAATGGTACTGAAGGCAATAATAGCACTTCCACTCGAAACCACGAAATCTACCATGACCCCAACAATAAAGTGCTATGTGTTCGTAGATGTAATAAACTACCACCATCGGCCATCAAATGACCAAGAAGCGCAGGAATAGGGCAAAAAAGGCTGGGGCTGCACCTTTTAAAGCGGCCCGCAAATCAAAACATAATAAATTAAACCAATTTACTCGGCCAGTCGGTCCCAATAACAATAGTAATACTAAAAATTCATCCTACTCCGACTCTGATAGTAACTTATTTGCCGCCTCCGACGCATTATTAAAATTATCCGAAAAACCATATCTTGATGACGAAAGTATTGATATTAGCAGCAGTGGTGGTAGTATTGACGATGTTCATGTTAGTAAAAAGCAGAAATTATGGGATGGTATTCCCAACAAAGTTAAAAGACAGTTCCAAAGAAAACTTATACGTCAATATTATAAAAACAAAACAACAATACCATCGTCAGAAGAAGAGGACAATATTACCCCTAAACTTAATAATACAAAAAGTAAAGTTGCATTACCAACAGGTTCGGTTAATAAGAAGAAGATATTTAATCATGATGGGGATGTAGATATTAATGATCCCAAAGTTATCAAAAGAAGGGTTAATTTAGCAGCACAACAATCCGGTTTACCAGAAGATGAAGATGATGCAGTGGCACAATTTATGGTATTTACTACTGTTAAAGATGTTTCTATTGCAAATGAATACATCACCAGATATAAGAATGTTAAGGAGGCTGTAACCGCTTATTATGATAATAATGTTAATACCAGTAAAAGTAGTGGTATAAGTAGTAAAGGAGGAGCTGATGGTGTAGGAAGTCGAAGATCAAAACGTTCATCAAATAAATATGTAGTGAAAGAGTTTATGGATAAGTTTGGTGATGAACGGATAGAACCCAGAGGATTGTTTAATATTGGGAATACTTGTTATAATAATTCAGCATTACAATTAATTGGTGCAAATCCATTAGTCAGAGAGTACTTCCGAAATGATAATTACTTACATCACATCATTGGTGAAGGTCGTCTTGGGTCAGAGGGGAGATTGGTTGTACGTCATGTTGCTGAAGTAATACGTATTATGTGGTACAATACTGATGACGATTCACATCAAATGGGCAATTTTAACCGTCATCCACCAGCATTAAGAACAGCATTAAAAGATTTACGAACTCAAATTAGTCGTCGATATACTAGATTTGGTGCAGGTCAACATGATATTAGTGAATTTGAAAAGGTATTAACAGAGATATTACACGAGGATACGAATCGTGCCCTACATAATAATCCATGGATCGGACAAAAAGTATATACTAATCACCATCCTAAAACAAGAGATGAAACATTTATGACCGCTGCTAATCGGACTCTTCTCGCCCAGCAACACTTGGACAATAGCCCATACAGAAACATCTTCTTATCTCAGTTGGCATCATGTAAGACATGTAGTAATTGCAGTCATACATCAATATCATTCAGCACTGACACATCAATTGATGTTAGTATACCACCACAACATGATAATAGACAAGCTTTTTCACTAATGGAATGCATCAATAATACTTGGAATGATGGTAGTCTTTGTGAATATACGTGTGATGAATGTCAGCATAAAGGAAATGTAACTTCACAAACGTATTTAGCATCCACTCCACAAGCGATCATATTACACATTAAAAGGTATACAGATAATAATCTTGATCAAATTGGAGAATCACGTGGCGAATCTCGATCAGAATATAATGCAAATCAACAAAGAAGAGTTAATAATTTCATACAGTGTCCTATGATACTCAACACTCGACCACTTCTACATCCCGAAGTCGACCCATCTCCATCAGATGATCAATTACTATATCAATTAGTTGGTGCCTCTAAACAAATCCCAGATAGTGATTATCCGAATGACATCACCCAGGGACATTATGTTAGTTATGTTATTGGTAATGATTCAAAATGGTATGAATGTGATGATGCGTATGTCAAAGAGGTGAAGGATATTTCGCAAGTACTTGGTCCTAACACGGTTTCTTTACATTACATACGGAAAGATCTAGCATCAGAAGAGTCGTACTTGGATGATGCATTTAATGATACACAAGTATACGACAGTCAGGTGAGTAATGTGCCGTGTATGGTATGATTGTTTTGAGTGATCTAACTTGCCACTCCTTTGTAAACCACACCTATAGGCTGAGCGTAGGTTGAGACAATATGTGTCCCAAGGCAGTTCGCGGCGAAACGTCGGTGCGACACAACAACACGCGTCCCGATTTCAGGATGACCCTGTCTTCGACCCCCGAGATCATTCTGATGAGGATTTGCATGGCGATGATGACAATGACAATACTGCTCAATCTACTCAGTCCAATGAGGATGAGAGTATGTTACTGGATAATGAAAATATTCGTAAGTCTATTCTTTTCTATCCTTTATGCGGTGCTTAAGAGGGGTATGTTTTGCTTACCAAGTTTACTTTCTTTGTTATAACACACAAAGCCATTGAGGAGGATGAAAATGATGAACCACCCAGCCGCAAACCACGTGAGCCATTGCATTTACAACCCTCTTGGAGGCCAAGAGGACCTCTATTGCCAATACCCACACGTCGAAGTATGAGACTTACAGACACACACCGTATAACCCGAAAAGATTTTGACGAAATCATTGACATTAAAAAGAGGGGTAGTGATATTGATGTTCAAAACCGTTTCCGAGAGTTAGTACATTGTGCTCCTGATAAGTGTCGTCTTCGAAAGGATCAAGAGATACGGGACAATCACCTCAAAATATTGAACAAGAACTACAACATGCGCTCACTGTCAAGGTCTCGGGATATAGTTTGGAGAGCCATGTCTCGCCGAGCGATTGAGAAGTTTCTCCTTCAACCTCCTGATCACGAAGAAAATGAAGTATACAAGTTTGATACTATACCCCACAAATGGTATGTATCTAACGATGGCGATGTTGCCAAATTCGAGAATACATGGACCCAGAAGCCTGAAATAAACTCAACAAGACCAAAGTTAGACAATGGATATATCACGCATCAAATGACCAATGTGCAAAAGACAGAAGAAGGTAATATTGCCCCAAGTAAACTTGATTTGCCAGTCGCCTATATGGTATTCTTCACATTCTATGATATGCCCAAATTCGATAGAAAAACAGGATGGATACTTGATCATATCAATGGTATAAAGAAAGACAACAAGTTTTGTAATCTCTGGCCTCTTCCCAACAACGGCATCAATACCAGATCTCGTGACAGGCTTCCCCGTAGTAATACTTCAGGCATTAATGGTGTTGGTCAGACTACAATCAATGGACAAGTTCGGTATCATGTGTATAAACCAGGAAGAGGAGGAGGAGTGATTGAGACCGTCGAAGATAAAACACAAGCCGCCGTAGACAGATTTGAGGAAGAAGTTAAGAAGGATTGGTACAAACATTACTCACCGAATCACATCATGTATATATTATTCTACAAAGAAGCTTGGTTACGGTTGCCAATTGACAAATGGTTTAAACACTTCATTAAACAAGAAGATTTGGATAATATTAATCTTACAAATCGGGCCGAAAGAGAAGGAAGCGACAACCTCCTTGATGACGAGCCTAATGAGTGGGGTGTAAGACCTACTCCGTGGTATGAAAAATCACTTAATTCATATTTGACAGTACGAGTCAACAATTTCTCTCCCCCATCGAACTATGGCGGCCGTTATTTCACTGCTTTATATCATGGTTTGCTTTCTTTCGAAAAGAGGAAATTGAATCATAAGATATCTCTCTCTAATGACCTTGGTTCTCATGAGTTTAATCAGGAGCAATTAGAAGCAATAGATACTGCAACAAAGGAGAATGTTCGCCAGTCAATGAGTGAAGATCTACGTTGTGGAATGATACAGTATGCTAAAGCACACCTCAATAGCGAGGCTAATCATTCGAGAAACATTTTAAAAGAAGTAATGGAACGGTATGGTGGTAGTGATAATAGTTATATCAGACATGACGATAATGAGGATGATCGGAGAGAAGTAGAAAATCACATCGTAGCAATGATGGACAATGTCTCGATTGTACAATGGACTAGTATCGACGATGAACGTATACTTTATTTGGAACACCGATATAATGCATTGCAAGGAGGAAATGACGTCATTCATTTACATTATGATTCGACATCTAGTGAGTGGCGATGGTTTCGTCTCCAAAGATATCGGGATGAAGACTTATGGAATTGGGATTCTCCAGAGGATGACAGTCCACCATCCGAACCAGATGATAATAATGGCGGTGGCGGTGACGATGATGCCGGTGACAAGGATCCTCCGCCAAAAGACGACGAAGGTATGTCATCTTATTATTATGTATACCCATTATCTCAGAGGATCAATCTCAACTAATTATAAATATATCTCTCTTTCTCTAGATGACGATAGTGACGATAGCGATAGCGATGATGATGATGACGATAAAGACTATATGCCAAATGTCGGGTATCAGAAGAAAGGTAGGACACAAGGCCCTCCACAACGACCAAAACGACGAAATCCAAGGCGAGGTACTGGCACAAAGCCGCCTGTTTGTAGAGATTCAGATTCCGAACCTCCTGAAGACTCGGATTCTGATCCCGACGAAACATATACCTGCAAACCTTGTAATGAAGATGACGAGGAAGAAAGAGAGTCGGATGCAGTTGGTGGGGGTGATAACGAACAACTCAGTCCCATTGCAAAACAAGTCATAAGTAATATCAAGAAAAGACGAGGAAAGAAACCATCATTTCTTTGTACACATGAAGGATGTACTAATCAGGCCCAAAGGAGAGGAGGGAGAGTATGTAGTCGACACGGTGCTACGCGTACAATATGCTCAGCAGATGGATGTACTTATCTTGCAATGAAGGGAGGAGTTTGTTTCAAGCATGGGGCAATGAGGGCTACTTGCATACATGAGGGATGTAAAAAAGGGGCAGTCAAAGGCGGAGTATGCATCAGACATGGTGCCAAAGTAAATACTTGCAAACATAAAGGATGTACAAAGAATGTCCAGAAGGGAGGATTTTGTATCAAGCATGGGGCGGTAGTGAAATATAAGACTTGTAGACATGATGGATGTACAAAGAATGTCCAGAAGGGAGGATTTTGTAGGACGCATGGTGCCAAGCATGGGGTAAAGAGGGCTACTTGCATACATGAGGGATGTAAAAAAGGGGCAGTCAAAGGCGGAGTATGCATCAGACATGGTGCCAAAGTAAATACTTGCAAACATAAAGGATGTACAAACAAATCAAAGGTGGGAGGAGTTTGTATCAAGCATGGGGCGGTAGTGAAAAGGAAGACTTGCAAACATAAAGGATGTACAAACAAGGTGGTCAAAGGCGGAGTATGCAAAAGGCATGGGGCCAAAGTAAATGCTTATCATCGATATTATCCAAGTCTAATCTAGCATCTGCTCTAAGATATAAAGCATGTGCTCGGGCGAAAGATTTTCCTTCTTCTTCTGATGATAAAGCTTCAATTGCTGCAGTGAGCAATTCCTCTTTCTTTGATGGTGATGTGACTAGTATGGTATATGATTGCAGAAGTTGTTTAGTGTCAGTGATCTGGATCTTTCTCTCGGAGTATAACTCACCTTTTTCTGCATCATAGATTGATGTTGCTGCTACCAATAAATTTATTGGATACTCATCTCCTGACACTACCTCAAGAACTGTATGATGTTATATGGTGATGGATTGCACCATGAATATGTAAGATTGTAGAGTAATATCGGAATGGGTTGTAAGATAGAAATTAGAGTACCCAATATTCAGTATAAGATATGCATGATACCCTTGTCATTACTCACCAGCCGATGCAGTCGTTGGACTGTCTACACCAAAGTATAATTTTTCATCGTTGCTATTTCCCACAGCTAGAACATTTGGCCCTTTACCACTGATTATAGATGATAGATATGGAGTGAAGAAAGATATTATTATTATGACTATGAAGTCAAATACCTTGAGATAAGTAAAAACTCACCATTGCGATAGGCAACCAGAACTTTCTATGACAACATCCGACTCTTTAGTAGATGGTATCAGATCCCGAAATGTATTAAGAAGCCTATGGTAAGTGATAGAGTTAGAACATGACGATATTCAGATGATGGAAAAGATATGATATGATAATAGATTGAGAAAAGACGAAAGTTTTGCAACTTACAGGTCTCCCCCGCCCTGTTTACAACATTCTTTATTGTGACAGATCTTTATTGTGAATGCGCGTACGGAAGCAAACAACGCTATTACGAAGAGGTATTTATAGGCCATTGTTGATAGTCGAGGAGATAAGATGAGGAGTAGAGGTCAAGAGTCAAGAGAAAAAGAAAAGGATACCCTACCGACTGCAAAATCATATTCGATGGTGGCACCCTAAATGATAAGATTCTGTTGTTGCTTGTAATTCAAGTTATTGCAACTTAAGTTCAATTGTTTAAGATTAGTAACTGCACTTTTCCTCACATATGAAGAGTATTATTTGAACATGAAGTCCTTGTACTTTTGAACCTCATCCTTACTACCAAAGCAAACTCCCAATCGTCTATCTAAATCATCGACAACGAGATCCAATACTGACGTGTCTTCAAATTCATGAGTCGTTAATCCTCCTGCACATTCCACTAACAAGCCCATTGCAGCAACCTCGTATAATAACCGTAACTTTGCTTTTGCCTTGTCCGACGATACATTACTGAATACTCCTCCTGATTTAGCAAACATGTGATATACATCAGGTACCATCCCTCCAGTATACCTCAATGTGTAGCGTTCTTGTATCCAATGTTTCACGAGAGCATCATACTTTGGATTGTCGTTAGTAGCTCGTAGATTGCCAGGCGCAAATACTTTCTTTGCATCTTTAAGAATGACCTCCTCACGTGATACCTCCCAATGTGAACGATCTTTTACCAATGTTACTTCAAATGTAATATCACCTTGACCGTCACTTCTGCTTTTCGACGGCAGAGCAATAATTAATGTAGTTCTTGGTCCATACAATGAAACAACCGATGCCACTTGTTCTCTTCCTTTCCTGCCGAGCAATCCCTTTCCTGGCCAAATTCCAAAGATTGAACCAACTGAGAAGTTAGCATCAATAATAGATGAACCATCCAATGGGTCAAAACCAACTGAATACCATTGACCATCCTCATCTTCTTTCTTAATAGTTGATGGACTAACATTAGTTTCTTCAGGAGTTTCTTCACTAGCAGCAGTGTGAAATACTCCAGAATCTTTAATAGAACGAAATACAGCATTATCACAATCAATATCCAAATGTAACTGATCATCACCTGATGAATTCTGTGTCCCGGCATAGGAGTGATCGACATAGTTTTGAAGGAGGGCTGCAATATGTGTTGTGGCTAGAACATAACATATCAAAAGTGTTGTTTATGTTCATATCATTCATATCATGCGCATATCATATTGTAAGTGAGATCGCATTATATCAAGTAATCCAACACATGCATACGGAGAATATATCTTACCTTCTCCCAAAGATACAATAGCAGTAATTAAATTAACCTCTTGTACTCCCTTGGAAATTAATATCTCTGTCAAACTTTCATCTCTTGAGACAGCCTTACCGTCTACATCAATTTTATCATAAGAGTGATCGTTACATTTATCTCCTGTTCCAGTATTAATACCTGTATTTGTGTTGAAGGTAATATTATATTTATGATAGTTAGTAAATGGTAGCAATACACTTTTTAGCCATCAATTCATACGCACTCTCATAAATTATAATTTAGATTGATGTATATGATGTGCACAAATTGGAAAATAAATTAACATACCATGTTGAGGTGGCTCATTGGACTCGCGTCGTCCTGATACATGTTGGCATTGTGGTGTATCACTCATTATTCAAGTCTCGCCGTCAATGCAATGTGTGGAAGAGAGTTAGGGTGAAAGTTAGGCGAGAGCTCCTTAATTTCCCCCTTGTGTTTGCTAATATGTATAAATTATCAATTTGGCTTAGGTACATACGATAGGTAGGCGGCTGCTATTGTATTGTTTGACGGCTCATATTGAGGAGGTTGCCATATCACCAAATCCAAACACCAAATGATCTGAGGTTATATAGGCTCCATTGATACATCAGGTTTGGCTGTAGTCAATATAATAGGTGGTTTAATAATCACTCAAAAAGATAAGAGTTACAATACATATTTTATTATCTATTAAGGCTGGTTGCAATACAAGTAGTATATATACACGATACCATGTTGTCGTCACCATCGTTAAATACGAACTGGATGCAAACAAAGCTATTGCATATACTATGTTTCATCCTCTTATGCATAATTCCAACACAAAGTAGTATTGCAAACAAAATGAATGAAGTACGATCATTATCATTATTCTCTTCATCTACAAGAGCTACCAATCAGAAATGGGAGAACTCAACAGACGGAAGATGTCATCTTAATGCTGCCACTGCAGCTGTTCAAAAGACAATCTCTGGTCGGGGTATTGTGTTTGCTATTCAATCAAATGTTGAGAATCTAGAAGGACTTACAGTCACTTCATTTGGAATTCATGTTGATAGAAATGCAGTAAACGAGGGTGGTCTTGGGTTTGAAGTATATGCTCTGAAAGATGACAGACCTGAGGGAAATGGATATTATGCCAATCCAATTAGGAATGAGAACAATACAGGAGAAATAGTTGGAACACCAGCATATGACTACCGTGGATATTTAGAAAATTGGGATCTGATTAGCAAGGGTGTTATATATGAAGAGAACTTACAACAAAGTATTACAACATTGGAGATACGTGATAATGATTACTATCAAATGCCATTTGAAACCTTTAATAGTACAAAAGTACCCGGCAGTGGAGGGATTAGAAGCTTCTACATTACAACATTGAATCAAGGATTCATCTACTCAGATCCATGTCCAGTCGAGATACAGTCGTGTGATGTCCCTTTAATCGTCAACGATGTTATGGATATGCGAACAAAAAGTGTAGACGGTCCAATCATATTAGTCGGAGAGGGTATAGTGAGTTATCCTATGCCTGACAGCGCGTTATTCTATACCTCAAAATCATTTGTGGGTGATGTGTATTATGAAATGGAGTGTCCAACCGCAGCCCCTAGTCAATCTACAAGTCCAAGTGCTAGTCCTACTTTTCCATTGACTGATGTTCCATCGTTTGTTCCAACGGTAACATCAGCACCATCCGAAGCACCCTCTGTTGTTGCGAGCGAGGTTCCGTCAATTCAGCCTACAATAACACCTACAGTATATACTGAGCAGATTTCTGACGGTCTGTTGCTCACAATCCTAATGGTTTGTTTTCCAGGAGAGACTCCTCCTCAAGAGGATATCGATGCAGTAGCCGGAGCTGTGATACAATCATCTGTGGAAGCTGCGCGAGCATCGGGAGTAACAGACGTGAATGCTACAGTTGTCGGTACCTCGTGTAGTGCCGCAAGTCGTCGTCTCTCCAATATGCCAAGTAGTAATATATGGGAGCAAGCTTTCGGACTCCACCGCAAGCTACCAACGGGCTCTAGTTCAATTGATTTTTCGGTTGTAATCACTGGAGAGTATAAGCCACCGCTTCGTCCTGGTAAGTTGTATATCATTCTCTCCGTCTCTTCGTCTTCACACTGTGACCTGTCGAACTAATTGCTCATTATTTCTCTCTGATTGGTACCTTTACACAAAATGAAGATGGTGCAGCCGAGCCTGAAAGACCCGATCTTGGGGCTCTAACTGAAGATAGTATCAACAGTGACCCTGAAACTTTTGTTAAGGATCTTCAAGCAAGAGCAGGAGCGGACTCTGAGTTTGCCAGTGTTGAATCTGACGGCTTGGCAGTCGAGACGTTTGAGGTTCCAGACGATGTAGACCTTGAAGACCTTGATGACCTACAATTAGTAGCAACAAGATCACCAACAAGACAGCCTACACAGCCACCGACTGTCGAATCAAACTCCAACGTTCTTGTGATATGTATTGTGATCACTGCTGGTATAATTGTACTGTTGTCAGCCTTCTTATTCTTTAGGCATGGCGAGAGGAAAGCATCGAAAAGGAGGAGAAAGAAGATGGAGGAGAAAGAGCGTAGTTTGGAGAGCAAACATCAGGCAACATACCCAGGTTATTATCCTAATCAATCCGGGCCGGACTTTTATCCTCCACAGGGATACCCTTATCCACCACAACAGCAAGGATATCCACCTCCACCACACTCTTATCAAGATAGAATGAAGGAGAAAGAAGAAAGGAATGCTCACTTTGTGGATATGTTAGGGAGTCAGCAGTCAAGCAGTGTGAGATGGAAAGAGAATGACATACTTGATCAGTAGTAGTTGAACAGGAGTTGTTGTAAATAAATGTATATTAATTGTTCAATAGTAAGTGAGAATATCAGCTATCCAATATGTAGTGTATCGATCAAATTCTTAATGATTTCAGACCGGTATCCTGTCACACTTGCTATCACTCATGACCAACACCAAAAGTGAGGATAGACCACTCTTTGAAGCCTCGCGGCAGCCCCAAAACCACTCTGAGGAAGATAGAACATCGAAGCTTGTAGCTGCTGCACCGCAATCAATGGTAAACACTATTGTATTGGAGGAGGTGTGGGGTGATTGGTATCCTTTGCCTAGAAAACATGAACAAGCATGCATATCTGCCTTGCCTGTTGCCATTACAATAAAAGATAACTATCGGCGGTGGATTATAGGCAGGGAATCTCCAAAAGAAGTCTTCTCAAAGATACTCATGAAATAATAAATGACATGTTTACTACTCATTATCTTCACTCTCATTAACATCACTACATCCTTTATATTGTCGAGTAATTCACAATATAGAACCAATAATATATATACTGAACTCTACACAATAGTCAGTATGGAAGAGACTGAGCAGCTGCAAACTTCTGAGGCATTGGCATCTTCAATATTGATGGATGCACTGCAAAGTATTGAAGATCAAAAACAAAGACCTACAGTAATACAACAAGCAATAAACATTCTAAATAATCTGGAATCTCAAGCAAACTCATTTTCAATTGAAGAACCAATTGCAGTTGTGAAAGATGAGAAAGATGATGCTGACACTGCTGACAACAATGATATCAATTCCAATATTAGTAAATTGACATATACTGCAATATCTACACTACATTCTCTACACATGTTTGTTCATCGGGTGCATGTATCTAAATACCCAAAACCATCGAGAAAGAAGAAGGGGTCGTCAGGGGTTGTTTGGAAAACCCTTGCTTCTTTGGTTGACTCTTCACTTGGCAAGGAAAATGCTTCAATTGGTAGTACTGTGGCTGTATTAGCAATGGGGATTGTATTGTCTATAGTTTCATTTGATGATGATAGTTCAATCACTAAGATGATTACTAGTGCTACTATATCACCCAATGGTGACAAAGGGTCTGCTTCAAGCAAACGAGAAGAGGACACTAGTACGAAGGAAGAAGCTGTTAATACAAATTCATCTCATTTAGTAGCTCGAGCAGTAGTGCTAGAATTGCTTCGTCAGTATACACAATCTGCTAAAGTGAATAAGACGAGTAAAACAACTATTGACTTGCAGATTGTGGCAAAGATTGAAAGTGGCTTTGCTGTTGGTCGCAAGTGTAGACATCATGACAAAGAACTATCACAAGCAGTTGACGATATATTGTGCAAACAAGTGTTTGGTATTTCAGGGGATACTGATGACAATGATGTTTCAACAACAACAATCTCTAAAGACATCTTAACTCCAACAGTATCCCTGGTCTCAAATATAAGACCTTGGCAACATCAAACAATGAACATAAGTATTGATAAGTTGATTACAATCGCCGGAGAGCTTGATCTTTGGCTCTCAGCAGAAACACTTTGTGATGCGGCAATCGAATCGATATTATCGTCAGAATTAGAGTCATCAACTAAAAAGAAGAAGGCTGCATTGGCAACATCGTTTCCAAATGGACTTGAAGCTGAGTCGATACTGAGGGATAGCCTTGTTGTTGTCCCAAAACAAGTGGAGACTATTGCTCACCTTGCAACAGGTGCACTTGTTGACTGCGCTTTAGATTATCGTCTGTATAGGAGAGCTGATGTATTTGCTTCTAAGTATTACTCATGGGTAGGTCAGGCCCGATATGCCGAAAGTAGATATCTTCATGCTCTTGACACAATTACAAAGTTGGTAAAGAAAAGGCAAGTTCCAATAATTGATAAGCAGATTGAAAGAGTAGATTCCGTGGTACAGAGAGTGAGTAAAGATCTGACATCTACTACTACTAGTGGAGAGAACCAAGGTAAGAGAATCCGTGAAGATGATATTGCTATTGATACAATGAGTGAACGTATTAGAGAGTTTAGTATTAGAAAGTTACGAGCATCCAATAATCATTCGGCTGCAGCACGACTAGCAAAACTGTGGGATATGGAATATAATACAGATCCATTGATGATGCAAGCGGAATTACAAAAAAGGAGAGAAACTTATCTACAGTGGAGTGAACGGTTTGTTCTCCACAGATACTCCACCGTTGCCTGAAGTCATTTCTGAACCGAGTGTACTGTTAGATCAGTACAAACTCCTTATAGACGATGACAAGACAGTAATTGGTTTTGATTGCGAGTGGGCTGATGGAATAAGTCATGTTGCTCTGTTGCAATTGTCAAGTACGACAAAAACACTGCTACTTGATATACCGGCGTTAACAACGACTAAAGAAGGTTGTGATGCGCTGCAATCAACTGTGGGAAAGCTATTTTCATCCTCAGGAGTCCATGTGATAGGCTTCGGTTGTAAGGATGATATCAAGAGGCTTATAGCTAGCCCTTGTATCAACGACAACCATTGGTTTCCTCATCAAAAAGACTTACATATAAAAGATTTGCGCATCTTAATCGCAGAACATTCCGATGGTAGTCAAATGAAGCACTTTGGATTATCCAGAGCATGTGAATTCTTCTTGGGAAAGCAGTTAGACAAAGCTGAACAGTGCAGTGATTGGCTACAACGTCCATTGTCTCCCGAACAAATTGAATATGCATCTCTCGACGCTTGGGCATGTGCTAAGATATTTACAGTCTTACAGCAGAAGTTGAATAGGCTGAAGCAAATATAATCTAGCACTAGCACAGCACACAATATACACACAGTTGCTGACACCTCAGATAGCTCTTTACTAGTATACAGTCTAACACTTCTCACTTCCTTACATAAAAATACAGATATCTAAAGATCTACATGGCCACTAATAAACTCATCAATAGAGGCTTGGCTAATCTCGGCTGCCCAGTGACACTACTAGCAGGTAATCCCTTCAACTCCTCATTCATCTCTCGCTCGGTTGCCTTTGCAATACTAACTAACATACCTGGATATCGTGCCATCATGGGTCGATTTGAGTGTTCCATCGCGAGTCGTTCCAATGCTAATATACTGGCATCACGAGTGACCACACCAGCCTTACCAGCGAGGGAGGCCCCATGAACTAATGCCGAGAGTATATGTTTATTGCAGATTAGCTTGTGATTGAGAGGATCATTTGCTAAATGTGCAATAGCCTTAGTTGCATTCTCACAATCCTTGTATGCAGACTTTTCATTATCAATGATATTGTCCTTCGTTCGTAGACATAGTTGTGCGAGTGTTTCGAGTAAGTGAGGATGGTTGGCCATACTTGTGCGATTCTCCTCAGCTCGGGTCTTGACTCGGAACATGGCTGATACAATACCGTCGGCAACGGTACACTGTGATGACGTTATCAGAGCATCAAGCAGTGTATCCCAACATGACATGTTGACAGTGATACTGTTTGCAAGTTTCGTCAATGCCAACGTGGCACGTTGCTGTACGTCCTTATTCTTGTCAGATACAGATGCCTGTGCCAAAACTTTGAGTAGACCAGTGTGGTTAGCCAACTTTTCAGCTGTCTCATCACATGCCAAGTTCGTCAAGGCCCCTGCTGATCGACGGCGTGTCTTATCGTTCGGATCAGAACTAGTACACTTCTTAAGTGCCTCAATAACCACACCATTACCATATGAGACTAGCTGCATACGATTCTTCTTCTCGAATGCTATATTCTGAAGACCAGATACGGCGTACTCGCGAGTTTCAACCTTATCTTCAACAACTGCGAGCTTGACTAATGTTGCCAACACTTTATCCATACGTGCCATGGCAACTTGATTCGCTGGACAACTCGACAAGTCCATTAGTACCGCCGAGGCATATTCTCGTGCACTCTCGGCCTTGTCTAATGTAGCAACCTTCATTGTAGCCTCCATTAATGTTGATCTTTCAAATATAGTAACCTTGTTGCCTTCTGAATTGGCAAGGTTGGCTAATAGTCTCATGCGTAATATGCGATTTTCCATAGAGAGTGGTAATGTGGCTACACGATCAAGTGCAGCCAACATACCCGGATGACCAACGAGTGGGACACGCAATTCTGATATTCGTGTCATGTGTAATAATATCCTTGATATATGACCAATAGTCACCTCGGAATTAATTACCTTCCGTCCCTTCTCACATCGTTCAAGTAGTCGCAATAATAAGGGGACTAACGCAGCACCAACATCCTGATAGGAAATAATAACAGCCTCCCGTTCTGCTCTGTAAACCATTTCTAATGCATAACATATTGAGCATATCTCATCTTCATGATCACTCATACTAAGTACCAAGCATAATACATTTGCTGCACCTAAGTATAATTCAGCATTATGCTGCAATTCGTTATCATGATCAAATTCAATACAAGCACGTTCAATTGCTGAATGTCGCTTGTCTGGTCCAATTGCCTTGTTTAATTCGTCTACTACACGTCGCACTGGTGTATACTTTGGATCCTTGGCATATTCCTTTCGCTTTCGTTTGGCAATACCCTTTTGTTTAACATTGTCATGTAATGCTTTGTCTACACCATGCTTATTTGTTGTGATTTGCTGTTGTTGATCACCATTAACACTTGCAACAAATCGTGGCCCAGATGAATTGGAAGCAACACTACTAACATCGCCGAATCCTCCAAAATTACCAGTTAGACCATTGGCAACACTACTAGGAGTACTAACAAATCTTCCACTCGTACCTTGGCTACTACCATGTTGTGGCGTTCCCCATCGTTCACTGCCATTGGAACCAAACGTTGCCTGACTTACATGGGTTGCATTATCATCCATATAATGTTCAGACCCACCGCCACCACCACCAATGGTCAATCCTCCTCCAATCTGCTGCTGCTGAGCCGAATGTTGTGAATCGTATGATAAGTTTCTTCTATGATGTCGTGTTGGTGTACGTTGCTGCTGCTGCTGTTGTGTTGGAGTTAATAAACGTTGTGTATTACTACCGTGTGAACTATTACTTGCTACCGTGTTGTTGTCATTATTATCTGCTCTACGAGAGGGTGTACGTGGTATACCTGGTCTGTAATCTGAGTTGAAGTTATTGGTAGCAGTAGTAGTACTGCGTATTTTGGGTGTTAGATTCACAGTTTGTCGTTGTGTAGATGGTGGTGTGGGTGGTGCAGTCATTCTCCTACCTGGACTTTGTGGAATAGTTAGATTGTTACTATTGCTGTTCTTACCAATCGAAGAAGATGCTCCACTACTCCTTGTAGTTCCACTTCCAACACTTTCACCACCACCGCCGCCATTGGTAACAACTGATCCTGTGGAACCACTTTTGCTATGCAAACTTAAACTAGTTGCCCCTTCAACACTATTATTGCTACTATGTACTGGAAACGCACCACTTCTATCAGAAACTCGGACCATATTATCGTTAGTATTGTCAGAACTAATGGATGGACTGCGTATTTCTTCTACTGCAGTGGTTATTTTGGATATTATACCACGTCTTTGTTGCTTTGATGGTGTGATTGAATTGGCCCCTGGAGATTTATTACTACCCCCACGTACTATACTGCTAGTACTGGCAGTTGAATAGCTTGATGTTGCAGTAACTGCTGTATTAATTGTTGATTTTGATGATATACTTTTTGATGAGCTTGATTGCCTTGCCATAGTGTCAACTTCCTTATCGTTATCGATTTTGATAGTTTACTGCAATCAACTACTATTATTGTTCTAATCTCTTAGAATTATGAGCTGCCGCTGTCAAGGCTATCAATCTTGGAAATTTTGCATAGGGGGACTCGAGACCATATACTGTACATCAATACACACACTGTTTCAATACCTAAACAATAAGAAGTTGGCACATACTCAACGCGGCCATCATGTTGATTGATACAAATAACGGTAAGAATCATCCACTTCGCAGGATACCGAAAGGCAAAGGCCTCGGTAGTCCTTATCCTTCCTTGATCATGGTGTGTTCTCCCCTAGTATATTAGAGCTCACACTGATAGGTTCTGTAGCCCATTAACGTGGACATTTAGACAGAGGAAGGGCCCCAAATATCCCATTTCACTTGTTTTTAGATATCTAGTCAGTAACTCAACACATTATATTTATTTGATACCAACAACATTGACATTCAACCTCTCTCCATGTAAAGAGAGACTTCTCTCATTTCTCCAATGTGATACATATACGTCAATATTTATGAAGTATCACATATTCCATCTTTCTCTCCTACTCAATCTCAAAAACAGCCTTCGTCGGGACAATTGGGTCCACATCTTGTGTAATTATCCAACATAGGTTCGAGCCAGTTCTCTCCTATAGTCGAGTTGTACCGAGCCATATCACTGTAAAAGAAAGTAGACGGAAAAGAGTGTACCAAAAGTGAGTTTGCACAAGCAGTTCACATAACGAATGATACTCAGCAGACCGACAACCAACTCAAGAAGACACTTACCAATTGCCTGCTCTTGCATATCGACATACTTGTACTCTGCAAACTCCTTTTCGGAATGGCTTTACACTCTCTCCACATCCCATGTACATACCAGCCCTCCAAAGAGCTTGCGTCAAGTGCCCATTGCTAGGATATGGTAGGCCAATCTCAAAGTCTACCCAACGACCAACAATCTTATCAGGATCGTACAATTGTCCCCAACTTTCAGGAACTCCTGAATTCTTTGCCAAATTCTCTCCATGTGGGACAAAATCTTCATGCTCGATCCCAACAATACCACATGACCATAACAATTCTTCAGCCCACGCCTTACTAGCTGCTGCCAAGGATGGTGCATGAACTAAAGGTACATATGTCAAATTGTACATTTCATGCCATTCCTTCCGCCGTCTATTGTGTGCCTCTAAATATGCATGATCACGTTCTGTCATCATACCATCGTTTTCAAACCCTAACAATATCGTTTCAGTGACATTAGCATTAAAACTCCCACCGTTCAATACTATCCTATCATCTAACTTGACACGAAAGAACCCTTCACCGTATCTACAACAGAATCCATCTCCATAGGCATCGTAGATGATGAATGTATATGCACCATGTGGTAAACATTTCTCCTGTTCTTTATATTCATACTTGGCAAAGGTGGCTGGTTGATGCATGGCACGGGTGCCATCTGGATAGAGGAATTCCCAACTTGTATCATCGGAAAACTTATCAGCATTAACTTCAATCTTAACTTTCACATCCCCGCCATAACATCCATTGGCAGCATTAAATACATCTAGACCAGGTGTAGGTTTAGATGTTGGTGGTTGAGTGGGGATTGGGGTTGGTGATTTCTATAAGTGAAGTAGACAGGATAATATGAGATTGTTGCAAAAAACATGAGCACACATCATATATGAAACAAGTACTCACTGTAGGCTTTAATGAAGGACTCAAGGATGGTTCTCCAGTCGTAGGACGTGCAGTCGTTGGACCCGAAAACACCGTCGGTGCCCATGTAGGTTTCTTCGTGGGTGTTTCTGGAGCAACGTCATCCACTACAGGACAACTTGGAATACGACAATATTCCCATTCAACATCTGGATTCGTAGTCATACACCATGGCCACTCACCAGTGGGTGATCGACAATAATTGTGAGCAAAGCCGTTATTATCTAAATTACCATTTGGATATGCCTCGGGTGTATATTTATGTGGATGTGGAGTTTGACTATCCCATGGTTGGCATGTATATCCAGACTCTGTTTCAGCTATTGTTCCTTGATAATCTTCCTGCATTACATTATCACATCCACAAACACTTGGATTTGGTACACATTTCTTCTTGGTTGGTACAACTACCACAGGTTCAGCAGTATAGGATGATTCAATTGTAAATGTATGTTCAATATAATCATTAAATGTTTTTTCAAAATTGGATGAATAGACGATGATATTATCAATTAGATATTCATATGCACCATTACCATTACGACAACACATGCCGTCACCAAAGTTATCTTCCATTGCCAATATGTATGTTGAACCGATAGTTAAACAATATGAGAAGGAGTAGAGTGTAATGTCTCCATACTGAACGCCTTGGGGTGGACCTGAACCTATTAACTCGTTATTACTATTGTCCTTTATGAACCAAGATGTTTCTTTACCAAACGAGTCGGTTTGAAAGTTCAGTACAAATAGTTTTTCAGTACTTTCGTTACATTCTCCTGTTGAGAGGTTACGATATGTTGGATGTACATTGTTGTTGTTGTTGTTGTTATTGGTATAATATTTCGCAAATAAATCTCGATGAGGTGTTTGTGCTCTTCTTTTTGTTGGTGGAAGAACTCCGCCCTCTTCTCTTCGTCTTCTATTATCCTTGGCTGTTGTTGCAGAGCAGGATATTAATGCTAGCGCCGCTATTAACCATCTACGGTCTATCATGTTATATGGTTTGTAGTACGTCTCTACCTACTTTATTGTATGACCACTAGTGCAGATATTCTTGCACACCGTGCAAAACAACTTGCACCGTGCAATTGCATTGTGATATCGCTAAAGAGAGATCAAAAAAAGCAAAAAGGAGGGCATATTTAGGGGTATCGCTCGCTTACATTAATGAGAATTGCATTAGTTGGTAGTAGTTGATAGATAGTATGTTTCATAATGAATATCGATATGATACATACTATACAATTACACGGTGCTCGTTGTTTTGCAATGATGTGCTCGAATATGTGCTCT